>Ga0080006_1132958_pt2 | contig 90141 bp, 74 predicted proteins | sample RS3BMetagenome_FD_69209 | JGI IMG/M metagenome (GOLD analysis project Ga0080006, IMG submission 69209) | Ferric oxide microbial mat and aquatic microbial communities from Rainbow Spring, Yellowstone National Park, USA - RS3B (SPADES... ... | reverse complement strand
GTCGCATCCTGGGGCTGGAGTAGGTCCCAAGGGTTGGGCTGTTCGCCCATGAAAGCGGCACGCGAGCTGGGTTCAGAACGTCGTGAGACAGTTCGGTCTCTATCCGTCGTGGGCGCAGGAAGATTGAGGGATGTCATCTCCAGTACGAGAGGACCGAGATGGCTCGACCGCTAGTGTACCAGTTGGCTCGTCCGGGCCAGCGCTGGGTAGCCACGTCGAGAAAGGATAAGTGCTGACAGCATCTAAGCACGAAGCCGCTCCCAAGATGAATCTTCCCATCTCAGCACGAGATGAAGATCCCAGGGAGACGACCTGGTAGATAGACCGCAGGTGGACGCCTGGTAACAGGTGCAGCCAAGCGGCCCTAATGATCGAACGGCTTGTTTAAGCCATGTCTACTGCCTGTCTTGATAGCGGTAATATTGAGGAAAGACACAAAGGCGGTTGCTAGATACAAAAAGAGGGCAGCATACGAATGAACTATCGGTATGCTGCCCTTTTTTGTTCATGACGGCCTTCTATGATACGCTTGAAAAAGTCAGAAGCGAGACGGGCGCTACTCGACGCTGTTGGTACAATGCTGTACAATCTAAACGGCGATATATTCTATGTTTAGGAACGATGTGGAATCTGCGATGAGTGAGAATGAACCGATAAGAAGAACCCCAATTAGCGTCGTGCGCTTTGGCATGGGAAAAGAAATACAACTGTATCCGACGGAACTGGTGATAACGGCGCAGGAAGAAGATCAGGAGTTGCGTGTTCAACTGGACTGGATTAAACGCCTTATTCTCGTCCCCGGTGACCCGAATCCCGGCAAGCTGGTGTTAATGGCCGATATGGACGATGATACGAGGGTGATTCTGGTAGAGGGTATGAGCAATGTGCGTGATTTTCGTGCCATGTTGCCGCGCCTGTTGGAGTTAAAACCTGATCTGGAACTTGACCCACCCGATATGAGCGAGCAGTTGTGGCAGGCACTGAATACCCGCCGCGCCTGGATGCTGACCTGCTATGGCTCGTTTTTAATCATCTGCGTCTTACTCTATCTGTTCTATCTGGCGGTGTCCTATCTGGGCGCACATCACTAGAATGAAGGCGAAAGCTATGTTTCTAGCAGGGGGCATTACACGTATGCCTGACATGAGCGCAGATGAGCGCGTGCGCGTCTATCGACGCTCGTTGCAGATGGAGGGCGAGTTTGAGCAGATGGAGGTGGATAGTTATGTTGTGGTGACACAGTGTTTTGTTGCTGTACTGGATACATTGCTCTGTCCAGAAGATATGCAGGTTGTGATGCAGGATGTACAGGGTATGTTGCCTGGACGCCAATTGCTTGTCGTCAATAGTCACGCGGATTGGGATCATTGTTGGGGCAACGGCTATTTTAGTGGTACACGTGCGGTTCCGGTAATAGCTCAGGATTATGGTCTGACGCGGCAATACTCGGAGGAGGCGCTAACCGAGTTGCGTGTCTATCAGCAGCGCTATCCCCTTTTTAGAAATGTTGTGCTGGTCGCGCCGACGATTACGTTTGCACAACGACTAACACTGCATGGCGGCGATTTGAGCATCGAACTTTTTGCGGCTCCTGGCCATCAGCGTGACCATATTGCGGCCTGGATGCCTGAATTACGCCTGCTGCTGGCCTTTGACGCCGTTGAGATGCCCGTGCCGATTCTTGAGAATGCTGAGAGTGTGCCGCTGATGCAGCAGACGCTGGAACGCTTTCTGGCCCTGCATCCTCAGCGTGTTCTCTGCTCGCATGGCAAGACTACCGACATTGAGCAGGTAGAACGCAACCTGGAGTATCTACGTGAGATTGAGCGGCGCTGTCAGCGTTTTCTGGCCGCGTATCACCCCTCGGCGGCTGAGTTGGAGCTGCCCGCTGCGCTGATCGGTTATTCCTTTGAGGAAGTAATCGCGCAGCTCGCAGAGCCGGTTGATCATATTTTCTACTCCTGGGCGCATGACAACAATGTGCGCTGTGTGCTGCAATGGCTCATGAATCGTTCTTGAACGGTCTTTGTGCTGTATTTTCTGGTTCTCTCCGTTGATTGCGAGTGGTTCTTCTGTGCCTGTTGCGCGTTGTAATGAGGATGAGCAATGAGAAGAGCAGCAGCACAACTAGCCAGGGGAAGAGATTGGCTGGGCTAAGGCCACCGCTAGTGCCGGGATAGACGTAGACATCGTTGCTGGCGGCGTAGAGTTGAGTATAGTTGGTGGCCCCGATCACCATTGCATAGACGGGTGTGCCTTTGGGCATGCCACTGGCGATGGCGCGCCAGTCCTGACCGCCATCGTCGCTGCGAAAGGCACCAATTGAGGTGCCTGCGTAGACGGTGGCGGCGTTACTGCCACGAAAATCGATGAGCAATGTGTAGATGTTGAGGGCATAGAGGTTCTGGGTGCCTGTACTCCAGTGTGCGCCATCATCTTGCGAACGATAAAAGCCGTGGTTGGTACCTACGTAGAGCAGGCCGGGTGCGCCGCCGCTGTCGGCTGCCGGTACGACGACGTTGACTGCGGTATGTGCTGGTATGCCTTCCATCGCTGGTTGCCATCCATGTCCCTGACTGTCCGCATAGTAGATAGTGTTTGAAACGACGGCCCAGAGTCGATGCTGCACGGGGTCATAGGCGATATTATTGATAGTTCCTTGCGGTAAGCCGTTGCTGATCTGCTGCCAGTGAAGGCCATTATCGCTACTCATCCAGATACCATGTTCCGCGCTACCCACATAGACAACTTGCGGATGATTACTGTCGAAGGCCAGCGAGGTGTAACTATCGGTAGGAAGCTGTGAACCGGCTGTGTTGACCTGTTGCCAGTGTTGTGCCTGGTCGGTGCTGACAAATAGTCCTCTGTCGGTAGCGGCGTAGAGCTTTATACCGTTGTCGTCGAAAGAGAGCGCATGAATAGCGATAGGGAGTGTCAGGCCGGTGTGGCGTGCGCGCCAGTCTGCGCCTGCGTCGGTTGAGACATAGACCCCGTTTTGCAGGTCGCCCGCATAGATTTGTTGCGGATTTTGTGGATTGACCTCAAGGGCGCGAATCTGTTGATGTTGCTGTAAGCCGGTTAATTGCCATGTGCCCGATCCAAGAACACCGGTGCCGGGGGCACAGGCAGAGAGTAGTAAGAACAGGACGAGGAAAATGCCTGTAAGGGAGAGCGTGTGGCACGATTTATACTTATGCATACTATGTGGGTGCTGGCAACAGGTTGGCGACTGACACATGAGTTCCTCTTTTTCTATCTATCAAATCAGATAAGCAATGAAATTTCTTCACCGAGTCCTTGCCGACGAGCAAGGTTATAGACGTGAGCGGCGGTGGCGATATCTTCGAGCGCAGTGCCCAGGCCCTTATAGATTGTGATGTCGGTGGGTGACGTGCGTTGTGGCCGTCTGTAATGAATGATACGGAATAGGTCGTGAATGCGTTGCCAATCGAGTAGGCCCTCGTTAATGGGAATGAGAAAATCACCGGCTTCAATCTGGGCCTGCTCGACGGAATCGGTAGAGATGATGCTGCTACGTTGGAGCGTGGTGAAGTCAAGTTCGCGGCGGTGTGCCCAGTTTGAGCCAATGGCATTGACATGGCAACCGGGTTTGAGCCATTCGCCGTGTAGCACGGGTTCGCTGGCGGTCGTTGCGGTGATAACGATGTCGGCAGGTTCGATGGCCTGACGTGGATGGTTGACAGGAATGACCTGTACGTTCAGCAACCGTTGCATTTCCTGGCAAAAGAGTTCGCGTTCGCGGGCGCGACGACTGTAGACATAGACGATGGTGATGGGGCGGACGGTGCAGACGCCCATAAGCTGTGTAACGGCTTGCGCGCCTGCACCGATCAAACCGACGATAGTGGCATCTTCGCGGGCCAGATATTTGGTAGCGACGGCGCTAGTGCCCCCGGTGCGCATGGAACCGATACGTTCGGCCTCGAGGATGGAGAGCAGTTGACCATTCTGGGAACTGAATAGCATGATAAGGTAACGTATACCTTCGCGTGAGGCGGTATACGTCTTGAAACCCATCACGCCAAAGGGCGCGGCAGCACCGGCGAGAAAAGTAAGTACGCCCTTTGGAATGGCAATACGGGTGCGTGGATGTTGAACAACGTCATTGCGTCCACTCTGTATACTCTGTGCTAAGGCGTTGAAAGCCTCTTCCAACACCGTAATGGTGTCACGCATGCTGAGCAATGAGCGCACATGCTTCTCGCGCAAGATCAACGCCATACCATACTATCCTATGCTTTTCTGTTTTTACGTGAGATAGGTTATGATGATTTATTGCTAACGACGAATAATGCGTCTCATATAAACGACCGTTTCCTGTATTTCAACCCCCTTAGGAGGCTTGAGCGTTCTGGTACTTTGCGAGGGAATAAGTTCTTTAACTCCACTAAGAACGGGTAATGCGCTATCCACTATGTTTTTAGGTGAAGACAGGCGTGCAAGCAAACTACGTCGCAGCAGTTCGAGACCTACACCGATGGCGATGGCACCAACGCCTGCTGCAACGCCGCGTGGGAGCAGGGAATTGTTGAAAATCGCCGGAAGATTGCGCTTGAGCGCAACGAGGCTGGTAGACGATGTATCTGCTAAATCTGCGCCACAGTGACTACAATACATATCTTCAACTTCGTAGGGGGCATGACAGCTTGGGCATAGCATGGCAAGTGTTCTCCTCTTACTAAATTCATAAATTCATACAACGGCTCAGGATGGTTTGCGAGCTTCTACAATCTCGGCAATGGCGTCGATGACAATCGCATTTTCCTCAATCGTATTGTAGAAGTAGGGTGAGAGACGAACCAATCCTGGTCGATAATCGACAATGATATTACGGGCGATGAGTTCCTCAACGATGTGTTGCGGATGTTCGAGTTCGAGCATGACGATTGAGTTGCGACATTCCGGTTCCTGGGGGGCACGCACGCGCCAGCCATGTTCGCGGGCGCGGGCAATCAGGTCGTTGGTCAGATAGCGTGTGCGCTCACAGATGCTTTCGACACTGATTTCCTTGATAATATCCAGGCCACCATTCGCGGCATATACGGTGGGTATCGAGGGCGTGCCCAGTTCAACGCGAGTAGCGTCAGGCCGGAAATCGAAGTTCGTGATATCGAATTGAAATTGGTGGCGGTGCCCGAACCAGCCTGCGATGGTTGGTTGAAGTAAAGGCAGCAATCCCTCTCGGATATAGACAAAAGCCAACCCTGGCCCCCCCATCAGCCATTTTAATGTACCTGTCACAAGGAAATCAATATCTAAGGCATTGACATTGAGCGGGATTTGGCCGGTGCCCTGGTAGTCGTCCACCAGGATGTAGGCACCATGCTTATGGGCAATATCTGCTATCGCGCGAATATCTTGAATATAGCCACTGGTGAAGAAGACGCGCGAGGTAGCGACCAGAGCCGTTTTCTCATCGACCACCTGCTCATAGGACTCCGCCGGTACGGTGATTCTATCTGGGCTTGTCACCGCTTGAGTTTCGATGCCGAGTCGCTGTTTGACCATCCATTGATAGGCCAGGGTAGGAAAATCCATCTCGCTGAACACAACTTTGTTGCGTGTGCTATAGTCCAGCCCGGTAGCGATGGTGCTGAGGGCGACGGAGACGCTGGGGGCAATAGCGACCTCGTGAAGTTGTGCGCCGATGAGCGTGGCGAACTTCTGGCGTAATTTGGCAATCTCGCCCAGCCAGATGTCGTACCAGGCATGGGCACCCCACTCGTTCCACATCTCCATAAATTGTGTGATATTTTGCATCGAACGGAGAGACAAAGCCCCTAGCGAACAGCTATTGAGATAGGTCTTGCGCTGTAGGATGGGGAACTCTGCCCGGTAGGTGAGAAGTTCAGGATGTTCTATAGCAGGTGGTGTAGGATATTGCATCCGAGGCTCACCAATAGTCATAATACATGTTCTCCTTCAAGCTCAACAATGTTTGTCCGGCAGTAGATGTTCTCTCTATTTTACCGCTTCTCTTTAAGAGAATCTACCGTTTGTGCCAGCAATATTGCCGACCGCATTACCTCTTCCTCAGTGGACCAGCGCCCCAGCGTCAAGCGTAAGGCTCCGAGGGCGCGTTCGTGTGTGTGGCCCATAGCGAGCAGCACGGGGGATGGTTCAGTACTGCCCTCGTGGCAGGCCGAACCGGTTGAACTGGCGAGGGCGGGAGTCGTGGCCAGCACCTCTTCGCCAATGACGCCATCGATACTAATATTTAACGTATTAGGCAAACGTTCACTCGGATGCCCATTGAGATGAATCTGGCCTGGTAGCAGGTTTTGCAGGCGTTGTAGCAGCAGGTCGCGCAGTTGGCGCAGGCGTTCCTGACCAGTTGGCAATTGCTGATAGGCCAGTTCGGCGGCAGCACCTAAGGCAACCATATAGGCAACATTCTCTGTGCCCGCGCGGCGTCCCGCTTCCTGCCCCCCGCCGTAGATGGCCGGTTCCAGGTGAATGCCATGCCGGATGTAGAGCGCGCCGATACCCTTTGGGGCGTAGAGTTTATGGCCTGCGACGGTGAGTAGATCGACACCGAGGTCAGCAACGCGCGTGCTGATTTTTCCGACGGTTTGTGAAGCATCGGTGTGCATCAATGCCCCATATCGGTGAGCGATCTCAGCGATATGGGCGATAGGCTGGATGGTGCCAGTTTCATTATTGGCATGCATGATGCTGACCAGGATAGTCTGGTCGTCAATGGCTTTTTCGATATCTGCCGGGTTGACATAGCCCGTGCTATCGACGGCCAGGTAGGTCACGCGAAAGCCGTGCAGGCGTTCCAGGGCGCGACACACGTTGAGTACTGCCGGATGCTCTGTTACCTGGGTGATGATGTGGTTGCCGCGTTGCCGGTTTGCCAGCGCCGCGCCGCGAATGGCCAGTGTATCGCTCTCGGAGCCGCAGCCTGTAAAGGTCACTTCGTCCGGCGCGCAACCCAGCAGTTCCGCGAGCTGCGCACGCGCTTTGGCGATAGCTTGGCGCGGGAGTTGCGCGTAGGCATGGGAGCTGGAAGGGTTGCCGAAATAGATGCTGAGATAGGGTAGCATCGCATCGACGACGAGAGGGTCAACGGGTGTCGTCGCATTATAGTCAAGATAGATAGGGCCGTTAAGTAGAGCCGGGTGCGTCATAGCAGTCTTCCTCTTATTGGATAATTTTTAGATTGTGCCCGATGAGCATAGTATATCCGAGGCAAAATTGCAAAGGCAATAAAAGAGAGGGGCCTGTGTACACGTTTTGGTACAGAGGCCCTTCTTTCGTAAGAGATAATAAATGCTGTTTATAGCGAAAATTTGGCGGCCAATTCGCGCGCACTGGGTTCGACGAGTACCGACCCGTCGGGGAAAACGATGGTCGGCACAGAGCGCATACCACCGTTGAGGCGCATAACCGTTTCGGCGGCCTGCTCGTCTTTTTCGATATCGATGTAATTGTAGGCGATGCCATGCGAATCAAACCAGCGTTTCGCCATGCGGCAATCGCCACACCAGGTAGTAGCGTACATCGTGATTGTCCCGTTTGTTTGAGGGGGCGTTGTAGAATGTGTCAGTTGCTCCAATGTAGAAAACTCCTTTAATGCTGATAACACGCTGCATAGCCGCGCTAACGGTTCTCCAGCATATGGTAAGAGATACATCTCCGGGTAGGAGAATAGCCAGACAGAGATATTCACTCACTTTAACGCGAGTGAGTTGTGCTGTATTCCCGACTTGCCAGATGGTTTGAATCCCGCCAGGGGTCTCGCTACAGGTCGTAAAGATGCATCTCTATGAGAACGTGCGGTTTAGACCTGACTATCAGCAGGAAGTGGGGTGGGTTTGTTGATACGTTCGAGCAAGAGATCGAGAAAACGTTTGCCGCCAGTGGCAAGCAGGCCGGGATTGCGTGCGAGAACGCCCATTATCAGGCTGGCGCTGAAGTCGCCGCGAAGCGCTTGCGCTATCTGGGTCGGCGTAAGACGTTTCATCAGATCGAGGGCGTTGTCCCACTGCTCATCGCTGTAGTTGGCGATGTGCTTGTTAATCATGTAGGCGATATCCATATCGCGCCCGAAACGGGCGCGCCACTGCCTGTCAAAGCGTTCCAGGAAGGCCGCCGAGGTGTTACCTGCTTTGACCGCTTCTGCCGCGATCTTACCGGCCATCTGGCCGGAGTAGATGGCGAAACGGATGCCCTCACCAACTAGCGTCGAACCGTGACCAGCGGAGTCGCCGGCAAGCAGCAAACCATCGCGTGAAAAGCGTTCAACCGGCCCTTCAGAGGGAAACAGGCCGGTATGATATTCAATTGGACTGGCACCCTCTAGTTTGTCGTGCAGTTGGGGAAGAGCCATGACGCGCTCAAGGTAGAGGCGTGCGTCATCATCGCTGTCGGGATGCAGGACGCCGACGCCGACGCGCACACGTCCATTGCCACGCGGAAAGACCCAGGCGTAGCCACGCGGCGCAAAACTACTGCCCATGATGAGAAATAGCTCATCCTGGGGATAGTTGGGCGCATAGAGGTCGTATTCCGCTCCGTAGCCGTAGCGATGGAATGCCGACCCCATCGCGGTGCGCACACCGATGTGACGTGAGAAGCCACTGGCGTCAATGGTCACTGCCGCACGCACGCTAATGCGCTCGCTACGATGGTTTTTCGCCGTGACACCAACGATACGTCCTTCTTCAAGCAGGGTTTGCTCAACGGTGTGGCGTACATGAATGGTAGCACCGGCGGCTATGGCGCGTGCTGCCAAGTGTTGATAGAGGCCACGCACATCCAGCACACAGGCGACGGCTGGCTGATAGTGTAGAGGGACGGTGCGCTGTGGAGAGAGGAAGACAACCCTGGTGATGGGGTGGTAGAGATGCTCTGGTATGTGCAAAGCCTTCATGTCGCTTATCCAGCTTCCGCCGCTGGTATGAACTGGATAGCCGATTTCATTCTGGCGCTCAAGAACCAGTGTATGCGCGCCCTGAGCGGCGGCGGCTTCAGCGGCAGCCAGACCTGCCGGACCGCCACCTACAATCAATACATCATAATCGTTTAGCATGTATATCCTTCACTTGAAGTATGCAGACAAGCGCCACACATCGCGTTGGGAATGCGCGATATGTGGCGGCTGTCCCTGAATCATCGAGACGAAAACGTGCCTTATTATTAAGGCATAGTATAGCATGCCAGGTCGTGTTTTGCCTAATGTATTTAGTTATAGATGTATCGTGCTCTCAGGTGGCGAAACTGTGTTTGGGTCGTGTGAGACGAGCAACAAGAGAAGACACTCTTGCGCGCAGCGGGTTTTGAAGCTGGTGAAGTAAGTGTGCAAGTATATTTGTAAATGCGCGAATTTCCAAATAATGCTTGTGTTGGAAGTATCCATAACGTCTAAATTTACGATAGCGCCGTGTAAGTAAGTGTTTCACAGGGACGGATTCGAGATTCGTGATGGCATATAAGAGATGTTGCTCAAGCGCTTGCATAACTGAAGAAGGATCAATATGTGCCCCGCCTGGAGGTTCGGGTATAACAGCATCTACAACGCCCAGATTTAGACAGTCGAAGGCGGTCAATTTTAATTGTTCTGCCACCTGTCTGGCTCTGCTGGCGTCCCGATACAGGATAGTTGCAGCACCTTCGGGGGCAATGACCTCATAGATTGCATTTTGTAGCATCAAGATGTGATCGGCGACAGCGAGTGCTACAGCGCCCCCACTGGCTCCCTCGCCGATGATTGTGGCCACGATGGGGACTGGTAAGCTGCTCATTGTAGAGAGACAATGCGCCAGAGATGAAGCTATACCGTGCTGCTCGCTCTCGATGCTCGGATCGGCACCGATGGTGTCAATGAAGGTGATCAATGGACAATGGAGTTTGGCAGCGAGTTTCATCATGCGAATCGCTTTACGATAACCTTCCGGTCGGGGTCTTATCTGTGCGGCTTCTTCTGAATTCTGCCGGGTGGCCGGGTGGCGCTCTTGTCCGATGAAGAGAACAGTGCGCCCTTTGATCTCGCCCAGGCCTGTGACAATCGTTGGATCGTTGCCATTGCAGCGGTCTCCCTGCAATTCGAGAAAGTTGGGCGAGAGATAGCGGATGTAGTCGCGTGCGGTAGGGCGCTGTGGATGACGGGTTAGCTGCACGCTTTCCCAGGCTGTGTTTCTGGTGGTAGTGGAAGAAACCTGTGGAAGCTTGTTTGTCTGTATATTATGTGTATGATGCTGTTTTGGATGAACTGCTGTTGCTTTCAGGAGTGTAGCGATGACTTGTGGTAGGTCGGCTCGTGCAGTGATAGCATCGAGGTGCCCGGAAGCGAGCAGCAATTCGGCTCGATGAGAACCGGAGGGAAGCTGCTGGCCTGTAGCCTGTTCTGCCACACGGGGGCCGGCGAAACCGATGATTGCCTCTGGTTCCGCTATCATCACGTCGCCGAGGCTGGCGAAACTGGCGAAGACGCCGCCGGTGGTAGGGCTGGCCAGGATAGAAACATAAAACAAGCCAGCAGCATGAAAGCGCTGGATAGCTGCTGCTGTTTTCGGCATTTGCATCAGGCTAATGATACCTTCCTGCATACGTGCGCCGCCACTTGTAGCAACGGTGACAACTGGCAGACGATGTTTTCTGGCGTACTCAAAGGCGAAGGTGACGAGTTCTCCCATGACAGATCCCATACTGCCCCCCATAAAGCGAAAGTCCAGAACGACCAATACCGTCTTGATACCACCGATACGGCAGCGCCCGACAAGAATAGCATCGTCAAGCCCGGTTTGTTGTTGATACTTGCGAAGTCTGACGGAATAAGGCTGGTTGTCAGTAAAGTGTAAGAAGTCTACAGGCTCGATGGCGTGACCTATGGAATGGAAGCTATCGGTGTCGGCCAGGTGGGCTATGCGCTTGAAGGCAGGACAGACAAAGTGATAACCACAAAAATCGCATACGGCGATCTGGCTATATATCTTATTTGCCGCTCCCAGTTCAGCCTTGCATCGGGGGCATTGTTGCGATGGCGGAAGAGGGTTGGCGGCAGCCAGAAGTTTTGCTCGCAGGGTCATTGGGAAGAGGTCGGTGTGTAGATGCGGTAGATCAGGTACCGTAAGCGAATGAAGGGCACTGGATAGTTTCAGTTGTGTCTGCGCAAAAGTTTTGTTGATGGACATGGCCAAGACCCCTTTATGAAGGATGATTAGTATGCTCCCATGCAGCTTGCCAGGAGAAGCAAGCAGAGAAACAAAAATATACAAAGACATAGTAAGCTATGCCATAATTATACGTGATATGCGGCAAAATAGGTATACTCATCAGGCGGTTAAGGAGAACTACCTCTCCGCTTGCGGGAAAGAAAATCCGAACTGTAAATTTTCACACGGGTAGCGTTCTTCTGGTGAAGACTGGCCTAATCTCGCAAGGCATCTATGGATGTTGAGGAGAAAAGAAACGTCGGAATATGTCGTCTGACATTCCGACGCTTATGTCTTGTAGAGAATGATTTTATGTCAATGCTGTAATATGGTAGAAACGTTTGGTTTAGAAAAAAGCATTTTTATTAGATATTTTTATCCTTGCTACTCAAAGAAATATAGCATATACTAAGCAAAAGTCTTCTCTGTCTCTCTTTTTATATCTCATTGGTTGTGCAAAAATGCTCTCAGGCCCCTGAACTTTTAAGGTTGAAGGAGAACGTGCATGAACCGCAAGCTTCCTGAGCAGTACGAACTGCAACAGCGCCTGGATAGCTCTTCGATTGAGGAGACATGGAAGGCGTTTGATACGCAACGCCGCCTGTATGTGATGCTCAAGTTAGTGCAAGTGGCCTCATTGGCCCCGTCAAACCTGCTAGCGCACTTTGAGCAAGAGATGGCAAAGGTTGCCGCCTTGCAGCATCCTAATATCGTGCCTCTACTAAACTATTATATTAATCCTGTTGCTGATGGTTCGCACGATGTTGTAGTGGTCACGAAGTATATTGAGGGGCCTTCGCTGACGGATTATTTGAATTCTACGGTACGCAGGGGGGCATTGCCTACGGGTCAGGAATTGATACAGCTCTTGATGCCGATTGCTATTGCCCTCGATTATGCCCACCAGCGTGGTGTGCTGCATAGTGGCATCAAGCCGGGCAATATTTTGTTTGACAAGCATCACCCGGATGGGTTTGTTTTGGGAGAGCCATATCTGAGCGGCTTTGTGGTGCAGCAATTACATCCATTGCTTGCATTACCATTGCAAGATGTCTACTATATCTCACCGGAGGTTGCGCGCGGGTATGTTGGAACGGAACGTAGCGATCTTTATTCGCTGGGCGTCATTCTCTATGAGTTATGCACCGGTCTTGTGCCTTTTCAGGGGGATACGCCGACCGATGTGATTACGCAGCATATTCATGCTGTGCCAACGTCGCCTCCTCTGGTCAATCCAAACCTGCTACCGGCGGTGACGGCAGTAATTATGCGTGCTTTAGCTAAGGAACCTGCCACACGTTTTGCGTCGGCGAGGGCGATGGTAGCTGCACTGGCGAAGGCGTATAATATTCCTTTGCGGGAAGACCTGGCTCGTGGGGAGCCGCAGTCGCTTTCGGGTATCTCAGCAGTTTCGATGAGTTACCTCAATCTGGGAGGTGAAGCGGACGCGATGAATAGCCCCACCTATCTAAGTAACCCTTCACAGTTAGCGCAAGCGAGGCAAACGTCAGGCTCGACGGCGGTTCCTGGTTCAGCAACGCCGGTGTTGCCTGGAGTGATGGCGACACCCGTGTTACCGGCAACCAGTATGCCTGCATCTATTCCTATCGGGCCTACCCAGGTGGCTCCAGCGGCGAAAGAGACAGTTTTGTCTACTCCTCCTGTATCGCCTCCCAGAGTATCTTCCGGGCGACGAAGGGGGTATATACTTCTTAGTGGTCTCGTTGTGATTGCCCTGCTTGGCTCGGTTTTGCTGGGTGTGTTTGTACTGAACAAACCGGCGTCGCCTGTTGCTGGCACACCGGTAATTGGGCATGCTTTTTTTACCAGCAGCGGTTTGATTAATTTGACCAGCAATCAAGGTATTGCTGATGGAGTACAGCTTAATCTGAATCATCTTCCGCCAGCCCAGTCTGGAAAGCAGTATTATGCCTGGTTGTTGGCCGACAATGACAATAATCCGGGGGTGCCACCACTGTTGCTAGGTATCCTTCCAGCAGCAGGAGGAACGGTGAACCTGACCTATGCGGGTGATGCGTCACATAGCGATCTGCTCGCTAATTATAGTCGTTTGCTGATTACCGAGGAGGATGTGTCGCCGCAGCCGGTTGGGCCATCGCTGGATACGCATACGTGGCGCTATTACGCTTTCTTCTCGCAGGTGCCCAATCCGGCAGATACAGTGGAGCATTTTGCTTTGTTGAACCACCTGCGTCATCTGCTGGCGCAAGACCCTAAATTGAAGGCTGCTGGTCTGGTTGGGGGCCTGGATATCTGGCTCTTTAGGAATACGGAGAAGATTCTGGAGTATGCGGGGAGCGCCAGAGATGCTCAGCAGCAGGGAGGGGTGGATCTGACACGTCGGCAACTCATTCGTATTCTAGATTATCTGGATGGTTCCCAATATATTGCCACCGAAGGTTTACCTCCTGGTACACCGTTGCTAATAGACCCGACGATTGCGCGCGTTGCTATGCTGGAATTTGATGTACAGAATCAATCTCCCCCCGGTTATCTTAAGCATATCAATACGCACCTGGTTGAGATTGTAGAGTGTCCTGGTGTGACGGCGGATCAGCGGGCGTTAGCGATAGAGATCAACGCGGCCTTGAATAATGTGCAGGCGCAATTAGTGAAGGTACACACGGATGCGGCTAAACTCGTGCATATGAGTGATGCTCAGTTGCAACAGCCGCAGGCGGCGGTATTACTCAATGATCTGTTTACGGAAGCAAACAATGCTTTTGCGGGACAGGTTGATCCGAATACCAACCAGGTTATTCCTGGTGTTGTACAGATACACTACAATATTCAACGCCTGGCAACGATGGATATAACTGCCTGTACCGGCACTGGTGCCAATCCTTGCGTCTGATCACCACGAAGAAGGGGAGGGCATTGATGAGTACAAATCCTCGACGACTCGGCAAGTATGAGTTGCGCGAACGGTTGGGCCAGGGTGGCATGGCGGAGGTCTGGAAGGCCTTTGATACACAGTTACAACGCTATGTGGCAATCAAGTTTCTGCATGCCAATCTGCGCGATGACCCGAATTTTGTCACCCGTTTTCAGCGAGAGGCGCAGCTCATTGCGTCGTTACATCATCCCAATATCGTGCAAATTCACGATTTTCAGGTAACACCTGTGCCTGAAGTTCAGAAAGATGCCTCTCTCCCTACGGCCTATATGGTGATGGATTATGTCGAGGGACAGACGCTGGCGACTTACATTCGCAATACGTCGGGGAAGGGACTGATACCGGCACCGGCTGACATTCTGCGCCTTTTTACCTCGATAGGTCTTGCTATTGATTATGCGCACCAACGCGGTATGATTCACCGCGACATCAAGCCGTCGAATATCCTGCTGGATGTGCGTAATACGACGGCCAATCCAATGGGTGAGCCAATCCTGACTGATTTTGGCGTTGCCCGCATGATGAGTGTTTCCAGCAATACGCTGAGCGGAGCGTTGCTGGGCACGCCTTTGTATATTTCGCCTGAGCAGGCGAAAGGCTATCCAGGTAATGAGCGCAGCGATCTTTATTCCCTGGGAGTTATTCTCTATGAGATAGTGACGGGCGTGACACCGTTTCGCGGCGATAACCCGCTGGATGTCATGAATCAGCATGCTAATGTATTGCCTCCGCCACCGGCCTTGATTAATCCGCGCATCCCGCCAGCGCTCTCCCTTGTCATTTTGCGCGCGCTGGCAAAAGACCCATCCGCGCGTTTTCCCAGCGCATCATCAATGGTTGCGGCTTTGGCGGAGGCGCTTGGTCTGCCTATTCCTGGTGGGGTGGGACAGCCCACCTATCCCCTTACGCCGCTAGAGATGCCGACCAGGATGTATACGCCGACAGGAACCGAAATGATGCCCCAGGGGATGGGCGGTGGTGTACTGCCACCTCCTTCTACCGGCCCGGCACCGGTTCTATCGGGGCAGAGACCCACTGTAACACCGGTGGTTGTGAGCAATCCTTCGGTACCTCCTACTCAGGTTGAGCCTGCACACATGGCACCGGCATTATCGACGCCACAGACGTCGCCTGCCCCGGTCGCGCCATCGGCACGACGTTCCCGACGCAATTTGTGGCTGAGCATAGGGGCGGCAGCCCTTGCGGTCTTAGTGCTAGCTGCCGGGTTGCTCAGCTATTTCGTGTTCTTTCGTCCAGCGCCTGCTCCCAGCCCTGTCGTCGGACATGCATTCTTTGTGAGTAGCGGGCAGATTGTGCCCAATAGTACGCAAGGGATTGCAGATCAACTGCGTATCAGTCTACAAAATATACCGGCTCCTCCTTCCGGCAAAAGTTATTACGCCTGGTTACTTGGCGATATTACGCCGGTCACATCGGCAGATCTGCTGGGGCCGCCACCAGTACACCCGCCGATCTTATTAAGCAGCAACCTCCCTGTGCATAATGGGGCAATTAACTTCCTGTATACCGGTGATGCTGCGCATGATAATCTGCTTTCGGCGACCAGTCGTCTGTTGATCACGCTTGAGGATACTGGTTCTCCTACTAATGCACCTTCGAGTGATCGCACTACCTGGAAGTACTATGCTGTATTGCCGCAGCAACCTATTCCCAATGACCCTAATCATTTCAGCGCGCTTATTCATATTCGTCACCTTTTTTATAATGAAACAGGTATCAAGGTTCTGGGCTTGCCTGGGGGCCTGGATGTATGGTTCACGCGCAACACGGAGAAGACAGTAGAATGGGCGGTGAGCGCGAGAGATGATTGGAATGGGCAGAACACAACGTCAGGAAATATTAGTTTAATGCAGGCTCAGTTTGTGCGTATTCTCGATTACCTGGATGGGGCATCTAATGTGCATCTGGATGTACCGGCCGGTACGGCATTGCTGGCCGACCCGGTGTTTTCGCGTGTGGCTATGCTGACGGTGGATCCCAAAAATCAGGGGGGAAACAATAACGCCACAAATCCACCTGGGTATGTGGATCATATCCAGTTCCATGTGAGTCAAGTGGCTCAAGCGACCGATATCACACCGCAAATGCGTGCGCTGACCGCAGAAATTATCGACGCGCTCAGTAACGTGAAAAGCTGGCTGACGAAGGTTCGTGCGGATGCCGTGCAACTGGTGCATATGAGTAGTATACAACTGATGCAGCCTTCTGCCGGAGCGCTGCTTGACGACCTGACAACGCAGCTTACCTATGCCTACATTGGTCAGCTTGACCCGCTGACGAATCAGGTACATCCTGGAGTATTGCAGATGCATTATGACATTCAGCAACTGGCGACGTTTACTGTTACAACGCAGATTCCACAGAAGCTGTAGTGATCGGTTATGAGTACGCAACCGGAATACCTGGGCAAATACATCTTGCGTGAACGCCTTGCCAGTGGGGGAATGGGCGAAGTCTGGAAAGCCTTCGACCCATCGCTCAATCGCGTGGTGGCAATCAAGTTGCTGCGGGCGGATAAACGCGATGACGAGGAGTTTGTGAGCCGTTTTGAGCGCGAGGCGCGTTTGATTGCGTCTTTGCGTCATCCTAACATTGTGCAGATTCATGATTTTGATGTAGCGTATGATGCGCAAACAGAGCTAGCGCTGGCCTACATGGTAATGGATTATGTACAGGGTCAGACGCTCAAGCAGTACATTCACGATACGGCACGGAAAGGTCGGTTCCCGTCTCCTGATGATATTGTCTATCTGTTTGCCGGGGCTGGTCGCGCGATTGATTACGCTCACCAGCAGGGGATTATCCATCGTGACATCAAGCCTGATAACATTCTGCTGGATCAACGCCTTCCGGTGCCGCATCCTATGGGGCGGCCCGTGTTGACCGATTTCGGCATAGCCCGTTTATTGACGAGTCCTGCCCGTACTGCTGTGGGCATGGTACTTGGCACCCCACTCTATATGGCCCCGGAGCAGGCACAGGGCAACTATGAGGAGCCGCGCAGTGATCTTTACGCGCTTGGAATCATTCTTTATGAGATGATGATCGGTGTAACGCCATTTCGCGGCGATACACCGTTTGCGATCATGCTACAGCACCTGCAAAGCCTGCCCACGCCTCCGATGCTGCTGAACCAGGCTATTTCACCTGCACTTTCAGCCGTCATCCTCAAGAGCATTGCTCGCGCGCCTGAAGACCGTTTTGCCAGTGCGGCGCAGATGGTTGCCGCGCTGGCAAAGGCATTACAGGTGGCTGTACCGGAGGGCATTGCCGATAGGCCCTTTGTTGTCTCATCCCCTCCTCCACCCATTGCGGGCGTAGAGTATGCGGCATTGCCGGGACGTGTGCCCACTCAGGTGGTTCCTGTAAAGTCACAGGTACACCTGGGGTCTGTGGAAGCGCCACCAGTGGCAACTCTACCCACCGGTAAGAGCCGTTCAACACGGAGATACCACCAACGATGGCGTATTTCTGCCATTGCGTTTATGTGTCTCTGCCTGCTCGCCTTAGCCTCAAGCCTTGTGTTCCATTTTCTGCCAGGTCAGCATAATACGCCGACTCCTGCTGCTATCGGTACAATTCATTTTGCTGCCACCACGCATGCCGTTTCCGGCAACTATGATCTGTTGGATATAGCACTGTCAAATATTCCCGACCCACCTGCCGGTCATGTGTACTATGCCTGGTTGGAAAGTGTTGGTGCCGAGAGTGAGCAGCCGCACTGGAAACTGGTTGTACAACATGGTCAAGTTGCCATGACCTCATTAAGCTATCCTGGGTATAAGACATTGCTGCTGGCTCATAGTCTGTTTCTGATTACCTCGGAGAATTCAAGCGTGCCACCTGATGTACCATATCCTGCTCTGAGTGCCCATCTCTACTATGCCAGCATTACAACAACTACCGTAACGACCTTTCCAGTACTGCCTTGCCCACACGATTCCTCCTCTACGGCCTGCATTGCTGGCTAGTGAGAGAGTGTGTCAAGAATCGCAGGGACAAGATTTATTACATCTGAGCCATTGACTCGTACTAAGAGCGTGGAACAACGTCATTCTGCTCTTATTACCTGTTATATTATATAAATCATACAAATTTGTGACTTAGATGTGATAAATCATATTCCCACGATATCCATGCTCTTTGATCAGAAAGCAACCTCAAACCATCGCCTTCGATAGTAATCCCCTTTGCCTGATGAAATTTCATTATAAGAGCGATAGGTTCCATTTTTTAATGACAAGCGAGCAAAAATAAATTTTTAGTTGTTGACTTTGCAGAAAAGATATATTATTATGTTTGGCTGAGGTGCCTGGATGATTGCTCTGCGCGTATGATGTACCGCAATGAGCTACGACATCTCCTGAGAAGTGCGGTTAGACTGTAAAAAATGTAAGGAACGTAGAGAGAAGGAGATATTTGATGCTTGCCTTGAGCCGGTCTAACCGGCATATGCGCATCATGCTAGCTTTGATTGTTTCCCTAGTGCTAAGTTTTTTCCCGCTGAAATTGACTTTTGCAGCTACCTCGCTGGTGCAGGTGAGCAGCGACCCGTATACCAATAGTACCAGTCAGCATCAGACAGAGGTTGAGCCGGATACCTTCGCGGCAGGCTCGACAATCGTCTCGGCTTTTCAGGTGGGGCGCTTTAGCGATGGAGGTAGCTCAAATATCGGCTGGGCCACCTCCAGCAATAATGGCTCGTCCTGGACAAAGGGGTTTCTGCCCGGTACCACCGTATTTGCTACGCCTGCTGGTAACTATGACCGGGTAAGTGACCCGACAGTTGCGTATGATGCTATGCACAAAACCTGGCTGATTGCCTCACTGGCTCTGACCGCCAATTCATCAGTAGCGGGAGCAGCGATTATCGTCAACCTTTCAACGGATGGTGGCCTGACCTGGAGCAATCCGGTTCTCATTCATGCGGCTGGTGGGTCGGAAAACCTGGATAAAGATTGGATTACGTGCGATAGCACCGCGAGCAGCCCCTATTACGGGCATTGTTATGTCGAATGGGATAATCCTGGTGGCAACAACACGATCTACCTGAGTACCTCGACCGATGGAGGGCAGACCTGGAGTGATCCGCAGACGACGCAGGATTTCGCCACAGGTGTGGGTGGGCAGCCGCTTGTACAACCCGATGGAACGGTGGTTGTCCCTATCGATAATGCTGATGCAAACTCCATATTGGCCTTCACTTCGACCGACGGCGGACAGACCTGGGGAAGTACAGTAACAGTGGCGGATATTCAAACACATACTGTAGCAGGCAATTTGCGCTCTCTGCCGCTAATTTCGGCGATGGAAGATAGTAGTGGCGAAATCTATGTGGTCTGGCAAGACTGCCGTTTCGAGCAGAATTGTTCCACCAATGATATTGTCATGAGTACTTCGACCAATGGAACCAGTTGGTCATCGGTCACACGCATTCCGATAGATGCTGTTGGTAGCGGTGTTGATCACTTTATTCCAGGGATTGGGATTGACAAAACGACTGCTGGTAACAGCGCGCATCTGATCGTGACCTACTACTACTATCCGCAGGCGAATTGTAGTAGTTCCACCTGCCAGCTTGAGGTTGGCTACACGGCCTCAACCGACGGCGGGGCAGATTGGACGAGCGGCAGCAAGCTGGCGGGGCCAATGTCGCTCTCCTGGCTGGCTGAAACCACCCAGGGCGTTATGGTTGGTGACTACATTGCCACCGCGTTCACTGCTAACGGTTCGGCGTTCTCGGTCTTTGCTGTTGGCAACGCGCCGGATGGTGGTTCTACCTGTAGTACGGGTACTGTCTGCCACCTCTCGATGCTTACCACAGCCTCAAGCCTGAGTCTGAAAGGTAAGACACATCATGTAGTGCATGATGCTGTGTTGTCGAAGGGCATACATAATTTTGCTACGATACCTCTCACTGCGCGCTAGGTTCGTTGGGTGTGCGTAAAACTGTGTAAGAGTAGAATATCCACGAAAGTCATGTTCGTGGATATTCTGTTTATAGGGTTTCCTTCTCGTGTGTTGTAGGAGTATTACTTGCGATTACGTTTTGATAGGCGTGTGAGGAGAAGGAGCAACGTTGTGAGGCTGAACGCCGCTCCCAGTGTAATGCCGACCATGCGTAGATTTTCTTGTCGGCGGCGTGTTCTGCCAACAAAGTTGTTGCGGTCATTGAGGTGAGGGAAGGGAATATTGGTGGGGACTTCGACGCCTAGAAAGGCGCAAAGCGGCTCCCAGCCGTCTTTGACGTTATAGACAAGCAATTTATCTGCCGGTACATGCTGTTTGACCTCTTCGATATGTTGTTGAAAGACCGCCAGCGCGTGTGCCTTGTCCTCGAAGCGGTTATCGAAGGTGTTTTGCCAGATTAGCGTATTAATCATGCGCACGATACGCGCCCGTTGTGGCGATAAGATGCGGAAGAGAGAGAAACGGAACCTGCCTTGCGGTGATTTGAGCATACTACTTGTCTGGTAGATGGTGCTGATGACGCTCTCGTACCAGTGGTCGGGGTCGCGCACGCTCAACAGTACTCTGGCCTGCGGGTAGGCTTCCATAAGCTGGGCATAGAAGGCGCAGGCGGGCCAATCGACCGTCGCCTGGTAGTGGTCGAAAAGCCCGTGCCAATCGACCGGCTCGCCATTGGTCGCGGCTTCCCAATAAGCTATTTGATCGGGATGTTGGAAGAGTTCAGTCATGTGATAGCAAGGGGCGAAGCCTAGCTGTTCGAGCGCAGCTTTGAGCGAGAGTGTGCCGGTACGGCCAAATCCGGCCCCAATGATTTTGAGGCCTCCTTTTCCATTGTTTGATTGTTGAAGTTCACTAGCGGGAGCATTGATTACTTGTTCCATAAGTTATCTCCTTACCTGTCTTGAGGGGTTTTGTTAATAGTATCGCATATGGCGAAGGTTCTGGAGTGGGTCAAAGCTGGCAGGTGATATAATAAACAATCAGGCAATATCCGCTCTAACCTTGATATGGTTGAGCATATTTAGAAAGGTTGTGCAAAAGATGGATTTATTGCGCGAAGTAGCCCCTTTTCTGGTTGGTATGGTGATTCCACCTGTCTTGATGCTTGGGTTACAGACGAAGTGGCAGGGCTGGCTCAAATTCCTTGTGACCTTTGCGGTAGCTCTGGTAATAGGTGTATGTACCAGTGCCTGGGCTGGTGAACTGGCGGCTGGCATGCCTGATGCCCTGATTGCGGTCATGATAGATACCTCGCTGGTCTTTACCGGCTCGCAGGTGGCGTATCGGTTGGCATGGCGACCACTACTCCTGGCGCGTTTGCAGCCCCTGGCCACTCGGCAAGAGCAGGTGAAGCAGGTGCGTGAGTAATTGTGGGTGTAGCGGTATCTATGAAAGCTTCATAGGTACCGCTTTTTTTATTGCTTCCAGCTATCTTTTCTGCTGATGCCGTATATTCGCCATTAATAACGAGTATTTGCAGCAGGGTAGGATAGTATATCAGGAGGCGGCTCAGATCCTATCCTGATTTGTCGGTGGCTTAATGCCCGACTGACTGTCGTGCTTGTGCAAACATCGCTCGAAAGATGTCCATACAGGATGCCCCCTGGCAGCTTGCTGGTGTCTCGCCTGTGAAACTTTCCTCCAACGTCTGGTGGCGCTGCGAGACGCCTGTCGCCAGGAAGAGACAGCTATCATAGCGATTGGTTCCGATGAACCTGCCACCAGTGCTCAGCAGGTTACCCGATCTGGACATCCCTTTCCCTTCTTAAGTGACCCGGCAGGACAGGTTATTGCTCACCAGGGATTAACGCTTCCTTCACTCATTATTGCAGATCGCTGGGGCGAAATCTGGGCTGTCTGGCCCGGTGGCGCTGATCATCTGTTTCCATCTGAGCAGGATATTATGCAGTGGCTCTCGTTTATTGAGGCACAGTGTCCAGAATGCACGATGATTGAGTGGGCGGAGCAGGAGGAATAGAAGAGGTTGGAGGGCAGGCTGTATTTTGTCCAGAACCGCCAGAGGCCAGCTATTCTCCTCCTCTGTTCCTCTCTTGAAGATGAGATTCGTGCCAATCGCAGGAACGTTAAGAATCGATGTGACTCTTTGCCTCTCGTGCCGCTATTTCTAGATCGTGGAACATCTGCTGTGCCTCTTGTGAAGTCAAACGTGCATCCAGCAGGGGGAGATAGATTTCTTCCTCCTTGGCGAAGTGTTCCTTAACCAGCGCATAGAGGCCATAAAGGATACGACGTAAGCTCTGTTCCTCAGAGATACTGAGGGAAACAGGAGAGCTACGCTGCCGCAACGTTTCCAGTTCATGGGTCAGGCGTTCAATCGCTCTGTGATCATGACTCATAGGTGCCGTTGCCTCTGTGGCCCCTATTACCTTGCCAACTGTTGGATAGAGAACCCGTTCTTCCGCCTGGGCATGGGGCATAAGCTGGTGTGTCAGAAAGGCAAGAAGCTCATCAAGATTCTGCCAGACCGACGGCAAAGATGCCATGCCTATGGTATCAGCCACCGTGCGTAGCCCCTCAATGTGGGGAAGTAATTCCTTGTGTTCCTCTCGAAGAGGTTGTGTGAGTAGTGCCATAAGTGTCTTTTCTCCCTCATGTTCATACATCTGTTCAGCAATCTCACGTTGGATGGGTAAGATACCTTCAGGAAGGTGCAGATCAACTAACCGCTTCTCCCCTTCCTGAATGACTGTATCGGCTTGAAACTGCAAGTCACACTGCATGCATTGAACGACATGGCTAGAAGCAAGCTCACGTACCTCCTCATCGTTCTCCTCCGGGGTAGACACTCCTTCTCGGATGTTCTTTTTTGAATGTGAATGAGCCATGTTTCGGATTCCTCCTCTTTACAATTTTCTGGGAAAGAGATCAGGGTACTCGGCCAGTATCAATAAATCCAGTATAGTTGATCGGCGAGAGCTGGTGCTGTGATGGAAGTTACAGCCTTTTTGAGGGTCGGCGCAGAGCTATCCGATTATCTGCCGATGTTGCTTGAATTCCTGGCCAGCGCGCCAGAGGACAGCGATATGGGTGAGCTGGAGCATCGGCTTGCAGTGGTATGTGCCCAGATTCGTGACAAGTTGGAGGATGAACACCCGTATAAAGGAATTTTTACAGCACTGCTCTGCATGCTACGCGACAGAGCATCTTCTGAGCCGCGTGACGGGTTTCCGCGACGTGAAGAGGCCGACACTGACGAGCTGCCCTATCCATTGCAGTATGATTGAGCTGATTTGGGAAGAATCCTGTGCTGAGGGTAGTAGTCGAGGAAAGAAGTATCTCCATTGCTGAAGAAAAGAGACGGTATTCTGTCGCAGCAAACGTGTATCTGCTTTTCTGGAGACTACTATAATAGAGAAAGGGCTGTATGTGTGGCATCCGTCAGTGGTTTTCACCGCCTGGAGAAACTAGATGGAACGGGTGCAATACATACAGCCCTTTCTACCTGTGTGTTAGCCGAGCAGCGCGTATGGGCTTTGCAGTAAACGCTTAACTTCCTGAAGGAAGCGAGCGACTGTTGCGCCGGAGATAATACGATGGTCGGCTGATAACGTTATCGTCATGATATCGCGGATCACGGGCTGTCCATCGACAGGAACGAATTGCTTACGGCTGGAAGCTATGGCCAGGATGGCAGCTTGTGGAGGATTGATGACCGCAATAAACTCGGAGGTATCCATCATGCCCAGGTTGGAGACCGTGAAGGTGCCGCCCTCTAAATCGGCTGGGGCCAGCTTGTTATTGCGCGCTTTGGCAATGAGTTCTTTTGCTTCGCGGGCAATGGAGCGTACCCCCTTGATATTGGCATCATGGATCACGGGGACAACCAGGCCGGTAGGAGCATCGACCGCCATACCCACGTGAATGTGCTTGTAGCGGACGAAATGATCTCCTTGCAAGGAGCTGTTGATTTCGGGGAACTTCTCCAGGGCCAGTGCTGCCGCTTTGATGATCAGATCATTGACAGTGACCTTGACCCCATCTTCGCCTGCCGCCGCGTTGAAGGTCTGGCGTATTGCGAGCAGATCAGTCATATCGACCTCGCTGCTGACATAAAAGTGCGGAATGGTCTGTTTTGCCTCGGTCAGGCGGCGGGCGATGAGTTGCTGCACGCGAGAGAGTTTCACCAACTCTGCATCTGGTGGAGCGGAGGGAGCAGGGGCGGCTGGTGGAGCAGCGACCGGCTGAGGCGGCGGAGCGGCGGGAGCTGCAATGGTGGCTGGCTGAGGAGCGGCAGAGGCAGCGCGTTGTTCCAGCACATCCTCGATGTCATCACGCACAATGCGCCCACCTGGGCCGGTACCTTGCACCTGGCGCAAATCGATGTTGTGTTCTTCGGCCATACGACGGGCGAGAGGTGACGCTTTGATCGTGGCACCATCACTGGCGACGACGCTGGCGCGAGGGCCGCTGACAGCCGGTGCTGATGCCTCTGCTTGTGTCGTTGGTGCACTCGCCTGAGCGGCCTGGACAGGCTGCTCTTGTTGGGGAGTAGTGGTCGCGCCTGCACTGGTGCCAATGATGGCAATAGGCTGACCGATAGGGACGGTTTCGCCTTCCTGAACTAATATTTGTTCGAGGGTTCCGGCATCGTAGGCTTCCAGGTCCATGGTGGCTTTATCAGTCTCGATTTCCCCCAGGATATCACCTTTGTTGATCTTGTCGCCCGGCTTCTTGAGCCAGCGCGCAATCGTACCCTCTTGCATGGTATCGCTGAGGCGGGGCATGGTGATTTCTGGCATAACGATATTACCTCCTGCGTCGGGGTGCAAGCTCTTGAATCGCATCTACGAGTTGTTTGGAGCCTGTGAGCGCTGCTCGCTCTAGCGGTTTGGAGTAGGGCAGCGGCACCTCCACACTGGCTACTCGTTTAATCGGGGCATCCAGGTTGTCGAAGGCCTCCTCCTGGATGCGGGCGACAATCTCAGCCCCAACGCCATATGAGAGCCAGTCTTCCTCAAACACGATGGCGCGGTTGGTTTTTCTGACCGAGTTGACGATGGTCTGGGTATCGAGGGGGCGCAAGGAACGGACATCGACGACCTCGATGCTCAAGCCATTTTCCTGTTCTATGCGGCGCGCAACATCCAGGGCGACGGCGGCCATGCGCGAATAGCTAATAATAGTCAGATCGCGGCCCTCTTTGGTCACGCTGGCCTGCCCGAAGGGGACGGTGTAGTCGCCATCAGGCACCTCGCCTTTGACATTATAGAGCGCCAGGTTCTCCAGGAAGAGCACCGGGTTATTGTCGCGCACGGCTGTGCGCAACATGCCTCGCGCGTCGGCAGGAGTGGAAGGGGCTACCACTTTGAGGCCGGGGACATGGGCGAACCAGACCTCCAGGTTCTGAGAGTGGGTAGCGGCCAATTGTTGTCCGCCGCCGCCTGGTGTGCGAATGACCATCGGGACGGGGCATTGGCCACCAAACATGTAATAGATTTTGGCGGCATGGTTGACGATCTCATCCATTGCAAGGATGATGAAATTGATTGTCATAATTTCCACGATGGGTCGCAGCCCTAACATGGCTGCTCCAATGGCCATGCCTACAAAACCATTTTCACAAATGGGAGTGTCTACAACCCGTTTGGGGCCGAACTCTTTGAGCAGGCCTGCCGTGATTTTGTATGAACCCTCGAAGGTGCCAATTTCCTCCCCCAGCAAGAACACGTTCTCATCGCGCAACAGTTCTTCGCGTAATGTATCATGCAGGGCCTGGCGATATGTGATCTGAGCCATACTTCTTTCCCTCCTGACGACGTTTCAGTTGGCATAGATAAAGTCGAACAGTGTCTCCACCGCTGGATCAGGACTCTGATCGGCGAACTCGACGGCATGCTCGACTTCCTGGTTCACCTGTTCCTCGATCTGCTGAAGGCCCGCATCATCAATGATGCCTGCCGTTTTCAGGCGCTGGGCAAAGGCCGTGATGGGGTCATGAGCGGCGCGTTCCGCCCTGACTTGCTCCTGGTCGCGGTAGCGGTCGGGATCGACTACTGAATGACCCCGAAAGCGGAAGCTGACAGCTTCAATCAAGCTCGGTTCGTGCTGTTCACGTGCCATATTGGCGGCGCGGCGCATGGCATCGCGCACGGCCAGTACATCGGTGCCATCGACCCGCTCACTATACATGTCAAAAGCGCAAGCCTTGCGATAGATTTCGGCGACCGCCGATCCCTTATCCACGCGCAGCCCCATACCGTACTGATTGTTGACGACAAAATAGATGATGGGCAGATGATAGATTTTCGCAAGGTTAAGCGATTCGTAAAACGGCCCTCCGTTGGTCGTGCCATCACCCATCTGGCAGGCCACAATCTGGCGGGAGCCGCGATAGGCCAGAGCGAAGGCGGCCCCGGTCGCCAATGGAATCTGTCCTCCGACAATGGCATAGCCGCCCATGAAGTGTTTGTTGATGTCAAACAGATGCATAGAGCCACCACGCCCGCGTGAGCAACCTGTCTCCTTGCCGAACAACTCGGCCATGACAGCCTCAGGCGTGATGCCGCGACCAATGGCATAGCCATGTTCGCGGTAGTTGGTGTACACATAGTCATCTGGCTCCAGGCCCTCGCAGAAGCCGACAACGGTTGCTTCCTCGCCGAGATTTAGGTGACAGTAGCCACCAATTTTGGCTCTGGTATACATTTCGCTTGTTTTTTCCTCAAAGCGACGAATGAGCAACATTTCATGATAGTAGTGGAGCAGTGTCTCGCGGTTTTCATCCTTGGGGATGGGAGTATGCACTTGTTCGTAGGTAGAGGTTGCAGTAGTGACCTCTGCCGGTTGTTTGCTTTGTGTGTCCAAGGTGCATTTGATCCTTTCTTGTCAACAGTGGAGTAGCCGGGCGGTGTGACCCGGCCCCAACAGTTTTGCGATCTACGAAAGTGTCGATAGCCAGATTATTATGATCCTGGAGACGCTGATTCAGACGAAATAGGTACATTGCGTGTTCCACAACGAGGGCATTGCTCTGGGGAGCGCTCGCTGCGGATGGTTTCTCCACAGACCGGGCAGACCCAATGCATAGCTACCTCTTTCACGAGGTCTGCGCGGCTTACAATGCCAACCAGCCTGCCCTGATCCAGTACGGGCACACGCTTAATGCGCTCATGCACCAGGAGATAGCTAACTTCTTCCAGGTCGGTGTCTGGCGTGACACTGATGACTCCACGGCTCATAATCTCCCCGACCGTGCGCCCCTTTTTGCTAATGATATCGTACTCAGTTACCACACCTATGACCCCATTGTGCGCATTGACAACGGGTAGTCCGCTAATACGATGTTCCGCTAGCAGGCGTGCCGCCTCCTCTTTGGTCTGGTTTTCTGTGACAGTAATCACCTTGCTGGTCATTATGTCTTCGACTTTCATACTTTCATCTCCTTCCAACAAACTATCCTGGGTTTTGAGGTAGGGACGGAGATTTATCTCGTCCGAGCCACAGACTAGAGATATCCGCGTGGGTCGATCTTGCTCGGAAACACGTTGATCCACGTATTGGACACGATTCACTGGCTCGGATAGGATAAATCTCGGTTCCTACACCGACCTATCCCGCTGTTTCGTTGAGTGCGGGAACGGGGGCCATGATTCCTTCGTAGATGAAATCGTGGCAATAGCGTTCGACAAGGTGCGGATCCACGTGTAAGCGTGCCACCCCTGTCTCCATAGCGGCCTGGGCGACGGCGGCAGCTAGAGCAGGGGCTACTTCGTAGTTCATGGCCGGGGGGATAATCCGGCCTTCCTGCAGATCATGCTCGCTCACCAGCGCAGCTAAGCGCTGTGCAGCCGCGATTTTCATGGTTTCATTGATGCGACGGGCGCGCACGTCTAAGGCCCCTCGGAAGAGGCCGGGGAAAACCAGCGAGTTGTTCACCTGGTTGGGGTAGTCCGAACGCCCTGTTGCCACCACGCGGGCACCGGCCTCTCGCGCGGCATCAGGCAGTATTTCGGGGTCAGGATTGGCCAGAGCGAAGACAATGGCGTCCTGAGCCATCGAGCGCACGATCTCTTGAGTGAGAATGCCCGGTGCCGAGACGCCGATAAAGATGTCTGCTCCCTTGACAGCCTCAGCAAGACTGCCAGTTCTGCCTTCCGGGTTGGTGCGAGCTGCCAGTTCTGCCTGAATGGGGGTCATGCCGGTCAGGCCAGGATGCAGAATACCGGGACGATCTACCAGCAGGAGCTTGCCTATGCCCCATTCTAACAGCAATTTGGCGGATGCGATGCCGGCCGCGCCGACCCCTACGAGGACAGCGGAAACGTCCTGCTTCTGTTTGCCCACCAGGCGTAGCGCATTCATGATGCCCGCTAGAATGACAATTGCGGTGCCATGCTGGTCATCGTGGATAACCGGAATATCTAGCGAGTTCTGGAGTCGGCTCTCCACTTCAAAGCAACGAGGGGCGGAGATGTCTTCCAGGTTAATGCCACCGAAGGAAGGAGCAATATGTTCTACTGCGGCGACAATTTCATCCACATCCTGAGTTTCCAGGCAGATAGGATAGGCTTCGATGCCCGCAAAAGTCTGGAAGAGAATGGCCTTGCCTTCCATCACGGGCAAGCCCGCGCGTGGGCCAATGTTGCCCAGGCCCAGTACCGCGCTCCCATCAGTCACTACTGCTACGCGATTGCCTTTGCCTGTGTAGTCAAAGACTGTTTCCGGGTGGGCAAGGATCTGCCGTGTGGCGGCGGGCAGTCCAGGATGCAGATAGAGTGAACTGAGTGTGAGGGAGTCACGAATAGGAAGCTTAGGCTGAATTTCCAGCACGCCTTGATAGCGTCTGTGTAGTTCGAGCGATTGCTCCTGCAAGTTGGCATAGTGGTGTGATGGGGGTGGGACAGGTCGATGCCCTTCATAGACTGTGGCCCATGTCTGCCTTTCGATCTCAGCGGGATCTTTTTCGACACGGGCTACGCCGCTTTGTCGTGCCGCCTCGGCGACCGCGCGAGCGATACGGGCAGCTATAGTGTAGTCCATGACAGATGGCACTACGCGGTCTGGGGAGAGTTGCTCCAGGGGAACCATATCTGCCAGCGTGTAGGCCGCTGCTAGCAGCATCTGCTGGTTGATGACGGGAGCGCGAATGTCCAGGGCACCACGAAAGATACCTGGTAGAACCAGCGTTTGTGTTAGTGGATGAGCTGTATCAGGACGGGCTGTTACCACGACGGCGGCTCCGGCCTCTCTTGCCATCGCCGGTGAAATGTCGGGATCGGGCAGGGTAAGGGTAAAGATAATCGGATGTTCGGCCATTGTGCGAATCATGTCAGGAGTAAGCGTACTCCAGGAAGAGAGGCCGATGTAGACGTCGGCATTGCGCAGTGCATCTGCCAGGGAGCCTTTAAGGTCGGTGGGATTGGTCTGCCGCGCGATATCCAGTTTGGCCCAGTTCATATTATGGAGCCGATAGCGCTCAAGAATGCCGAGCCGATCACAGACGAGGATGTGTTGGAAGCCTGCGAGTATGAGGAGGCGGGCCGTGCCGATGCCGCCAGGGCCTGAACCATTGATTACAATATGCACGGCCTCTTTAGGTTTGCCTACCAGTTTGAGAGCGTTGAGGAGCGCGGCCAGAGTCGTGGTGGCGGTGCCATGCTGTTCGGCATGTAGTACAGGGATGTTCACGGCTCGTGCCAGGTGATCGGCGACCGTAAAACAGCGAGGAGAAGCAATACTACTCAGGCAGAAGCCGCCGAAGGTGGGCCAGACCGCGATGCCAGTGGCGATGATCTGTTGGATATCCTGTGTATTCAGGCAGATGGGGAAAGCATTAACCCCCCCAAAGGTCTTGAAGAGAATGCAGGCATCTTCGAGCATGGGCAAGGCCGCCAGCGGGCCGATGTTGCCGAAGCCGAGGGCCGATGAGCCATCTGAAATCAGTGCGATAGTGTTACCACGAATGGTATAGTCGAAGGATGTGAGCGGGTCTTGCGCTATCGCCAGGCAAGGAGCAGCTACTCCTGGGGTGTAGAGCAGGCTCAAGACAGAGCTATCCTTGAGCGGAACCTTGCTGGTGACACCAATCAGGCCGCGAAAGCGCTTGCGATACTCCAGCGTCTCTTGTGGTTCCAGGCCGAAAGGAGAAAGAGGAGCCTGCGAAGACTGGCTAGCTGTCTCTGCTTGTAAAAATACCGGCTGGCTACCTATTGGCTCATTCATGAAAATTCTCCTTGTGTGAGAACAGCCAATGCGAGATTACTTTTGGAATCCTATGCGCTTTAATTTTCTTCTTGCGGAAGAGCAGATTGCCACTGACTGCTGTCGTATTCAGGGTATGCAATTTCCCAGATATTGCCTGGCTCCTCGCGTGTTTCCCAGCGCCGCAAGGCGTCTCTGAGTACCTTACGTTGTAAGTCAGGTTGGTGTGGGCCACCCAGGGAATTTCCTGGCTTAAACTTGTATGGATAGATGGCGCGCGGTGGACCGGCGGGCCTGGAACTATCGGGTATGACGGTAATCAATACGGTTGGGATGCCCACCATCTCGATTTCGCGTTGGATTGCAACTACAACCCGGTGGCAGAGCGGTCAGCCGGCGGTGAGAATAACACCATCTGCTTTTGAGCGAGAGATGATCTTTGCCATCTCCGGCGCGGCCCGCTCATACAGGTCGCGCATGTTTTGAGTGTAACCCATGAAACCGAGATGTTTATCGCTAACTCCGGCAATCACTCTCTCTGTTACCAGTTCGCGCAGTCGGTCGATAGGAAAGATACAGTTGATGTCCCGGTCGGCATCGTGATGGTCATAGTGATCATGTGTGACCATTAGTTGTTCGGCCTGCACGTTGCCCGGAATGAGCCGCCAGCTATTATCACCGTTGATATCATACGGTTCCTGGCTGCGCAGGTGGACGCCTGCTGTTGAGACGAGCGCGAAAACGCTGTCATGCAGCTCTCGAAAACGTGGTGTATAGGGGATACACCGTTTTGACATCGCCATCTTGCTTCTCTCCTCTATCCATCGACAAAAACTCTCTCTTGAGCAGTATATGCCATATTTATGTTGTGGGGCAAGGTGAAGATGCCTGTTTGATAGAACCTGCTTTTTCCTGCTTTTTGGCTCGTCCTAAGCACTTGACATTTTTGTATTTACATATTATCATTATTTCTAAGTTTCTAAAATAAGAAACTAACAGTTCAGGTTACTTCACTCGCGTCCCGTTCATGACCGTCAGGGTTTATGATGTCGTCTACGTAGTCATTCGTACATTGAGGTACCAGCGGGAGGTTCCATATGCCACCAGTCGAGAAGGTTGACCGCACCTTAGATTGTCTCAAGCTACTCTGCCCTGTTCCCATTATCAAAATCAGTAAGGCTGTAAAGGAGTTACAGACCGGCCAGACGCTGCTCATGCTTGCCGACGATCCCGGCTCCAAAGCGGATATGTTGGCCTGGGCCAAGCAGACAGGTAATGAGTTGCTGGGCATTGAGGAGGAGGGCAAAGTCTTCAAGTTTTACGTGCGTAAAACGCGCTGAACGCAATGACAAGCATCTTTTTCCCCGCTACTCTAAAGGAGTTGTTACATGGATGATGCACCCAAAAAGCTCCTGTATATCCAGACCAACGGTGTTGAGTCACCGGAGCGTTCAGCGACCCCATTCTACCTGGCCTCATCAGCCGCCGCGATGGATATTGAGGTAGGCATCTATTTTACTGTCAATGGCCCCACGCTGCTTGTGAAGGGCGTTGCCGAGGAATTGATCCCCAAGAAAGATGGTAAAGGCGCACCCCTGCGCCGTTTTATCGACCAGGCTGCCGAGCTAGGCGTTAAGTTTTACGTTTGCCAGCCTAGCCTGGATTTGAGCAACATCAACTTTGAAGATTTGATTGATGGCGTTGAGATGATTGGCGGCGCTGCCTTTAACGATATGGCGCTGGAAGCTGACGCGGTCATCTCCTTCTAAGGCGAACAAAAGACGCCATTGGCCCGAATGGAGGTGATCCATTGGCTCAGCCAGTAGATAAGTACGCCAGTGTTCCTTATGAGGAGAAGGAACGCCTTTTTGCCCAGGTCACCCAGGACATTCGTTTTCACGACTACCTCAAAGGGTGTTACGAATGCGGAATCTGTGTAGCGGCTTGTCCCTCGGCTCGTTTCTACGACTTTAGCCCGCGCAAGATTACGCAGGCGGTGGCGCGCGAAGACGTTGAGCTGGTCTATCAGCAGATGAACGAGGATGTCTGGAACTGCTCGCAGTGCTTCTCGTGTGATCGCTGTCCGCGCGGGAACTCGCCCGGTGGTATGATTACCATTTTGCGCGAAGTGGCCGTCAAGAATGGCCTGCATAGTGCCAAGGAGGCGCTGGAGGGCTATGGACGTGTTGTGTACAAGATCATGTCCACAGGAACGCAAGTTTCGCCCGATATGTTGCAGCCCGATGCCTTCCCCGATTGGGGGCCGGACGTGCGCGAAGTTTCAGAAAATCTTGACCTGTGGCGGCGCGCGCTGCCACCGGAGACCCTGCACACGACTGAACTGGCCTGGGATGTCGATGAGAAGACCATCACCGAACTCTACCTGATCTGGCATATGACCGGCGTACTTGACATGATTAAGGAAATAGATGAGGGGCTACACATGATTCTGCAAGATGTCATGGAGGAGACCCTCGAAGAGCATGGATATAGCGTCTAACAGCCGGTTGAGAAGGCTGACATTCTGCCGGTTCTTGCCGGGCAGGAGGAGTCATGGCAAACGAAGTTACCGTTCCCATTACCAGTGTGACTCGCGGCACTATTCCGCAGCGTGTCTTTCAGCGCGACCCGGCCAATGCGCCGACGGAGGATATCCGCGAGAAACTCTTTGAGCTTGAGGCTCAAGGAGAATGGATTGTACAGCGCGTGCCGGATGATGCTGTCGAAGTGATGACAAAGTATGGACGCACGAAGCATATCCCCCGTCAGTTTACGTGGCATCATAAAAGCTGTGGGCAGTGCGGTCACATTCCGGGGTATTCGACTTCTATTTTCTGGCTGCATCGCAAGCTTGGTATGCAGTATACCGACCCGAAGGATCAAACATCCTGTACGGCCTGGAATTACTACGCCTCGGCCACCTCGAATGCCGCTGCGCAAGCTGCCGTCGCCGTGCGCAACTTTGCCGCTGCTTATGAGACAGGCTATTATCCCATGATTCATTGTGGCACGAGCTATGGCCATTATAAGGAAGTGCGCGAGCAGCTTGTGCATCACCCCGAACTGCGCAAGCAGGTGCGCGACATTATGGCGAAGCTCGGTAAGCCGCTGGTGATTCCTGAAGAGATTGTTCACTATAGCGAGTGGGTGCATGCGATGCGCTTCGAGATTGCCAAGCGTAAGGTGCTTGACCTGAGCAATATCACTGTGACAGTTCATCCCGCGTGCCATTACTACAAGCTGGTCGCTGAGGATGCCATCTACGATCCCGAACTGTATAATGGGCAGCGTACAGCCATCGTCAGCGCGGTGGTTGAGGCATTGGGCGCGAAAGTCGCCGACTACTCTACCTGGTTCGACTGCTGCGGTTTTGGCTTTCGTCACATTCTCGTGCAGCGCGACTTCACGCGCTCGTTTGCCACGTTGCGCAAGATTGAGCGTATGAAGGAAGAGGCCAATCCCGACGTGACGCTCACGCACGACACCGGTTGCGTCACGACGCTCGACAAGAGCCAGTTTGCCGCGCGCGCACACGGGCGCAACGTGGGCATTCCGGTCATGTCCGAGGCGCAGTTTGCCGCGCTGGCGATGGGCGCTCACCCCTATCGTGTCTGCCAGTTGCACTGGCATAGTGTTGATTACCGGCCTCTGCTGGAAAAGATGGGGATCGACTGGCAGGCCCGCTGGGCAGAGTTCCAGGAGGACCTTGAACGTTTACGCAGGGGCGAGAGAGAATTTTTGACCTGGGAGGATGCTGATGCCCGATGATACTGTTCTGGTAATTGGTGGTGGCCCCGCCGGCCTGTACGCAGCGCGTGGGGTGGCCGATCTTGGCGCACCTGTCATGCTTGTGGAGAAACGCGATAGACTTGGTGGTACGCCACAGGCAGCCCATTATGCCTCACTTACACCACATCTGGAAGATGCTGAGACGGCCATTAATCGTATGATCGCTGATGTGAGCAACGACCCGCTGATTGAAGTTTTGCTTCAGACGCGCGTGACGGCCTGCCAGGGCGAAGCAGGTCACTTCCAGGTCACGCTCACCAGCAAGGGCGGCGAACAGCGCGACGTTGCCATTGGCTCGATCATCGTTGCGACGGGTTTCGATCACTTCGATCCAGGCCGTGAGACGCAGATGTACGGCTATTACGAGTACGAAGATGTGCTGACGCTGGTGGATGCCGAGAAGATGTTGAAGGAGAAAAACTTCGTCCGCCCGTCTACCGGCCTGCCGCCAAAGCGGGTTTGCTTTATCCAGTGTGTTGGCTCGCGCGACCGCCGTCTGGGCAACACCTATTGCTCGAAGGTTTGCTGCGGTATTGCCTCAAAGGAAGCCATCGAGATTAAAGAGCAGCTTCCCGACACAAAAGTCTTCATCTTCTACATCGACATGCGTATGTACGGTTTTTGGGAGGACCAGATTTACTGGAAAGCGCAAGAAGAGCATAAAGTGAACTACATTAAAGGCATGATTACCGAGGTGGTGCGACGCGGCGACTCGCTGGTGATTAAGGGTGAGGATACAACGATGGGGCGTCCGATGGAGATACCGATGGACGTGGTGATTCTCTCGGTCGGCATGGTGCCCAGTGTAGGCACGCTTGAGATAGCGAAGGTGCTGAATCTGCCGCGCGAGTCGCACGGTTTCCTGGAGACGGTCGGCGGCCCGCTGGATACCGTCTCCACGCCGGTAGCGGGTATTTTCGTGGCTGGTGCTGCTGCCGGGCCAAAGGATCTGGAAGATTCCATCTCGATGGCCGGTGCGGCTGCTATGAAGGCGGTTAGCACAGTGCGGCGGCTGCGTAAGAGTGCTGCTGCGACCACGAGTTAGCGGCAGGAGAGATAGAGAGGCAAAGGTGTTGCTATGTCTGCCTCATCACCCAGGGATGGCGAGGTCATCGGGCAAATTGTCGATACGCCCAGCGCGCTCGAATTCATGCGCGAGGCACTTGAGAAGGTCAGTGAGGCGGAACTCGCCGCAGTGATTGAGGAGTTGAGCGAGAAGAGCCGTCGTTTTCGGCGGCTGCTCGCGCCGGAAAATCTGCCGACTTTTGATGAGGCGACATTGCGGGCGCTCTTACGTTCAGTGTTCTCGACGCGCCGCCGTGTCGATGAGGTGCTAAGGGTTGTTGAGGCCGGGCGTTTCCGCGAGGTGGTGGGCGCGCTGCTGCATAGCTCAGAGCCGCTTGCGGAGCGATTTGATTACTTCTGTAATCAATTTGCTCCGCTCGATCAATCGCTCTGCTGCGATCTGGCCGGTGAATGCCTGCACTATTGGGATGCTGAGCAGTACTGGTTGTGGACGCGCTGGATATGGGACCCGCAGCGCAATACCGGCGCGCTTCCACTCGTGACCATCCAGGAATATGACCTGCACGGGAAGACGCCAGGGACGACTTACATGAAGGTGGGAGAGGCTATGATTTATGTCAATTCGGTAGGCGAAGCGGCGGGCTTTCAGCGCGGCGGGCGCGGCCTGCTTGGTACAGATGTCTATCTTGCCTGCGTCTACACGATCTACATGTACACGATCACGCGCATGCGTATGACGAAAGAATTTAACAAGGTTATTCCTCAGTTGCCCGAACTCGTCCGCCGACTGCTCGGCGTCTACAAGATGGAGGTATGAGCTATGCCCGTTGAACCTGAGCGTGTCCATGAGAAAAAGGTAGCCATTGTCGAGGGTGTCGATATTTCTGGCCACTGGAATCGCATGTTTGAGCAGCGCGTGATCTGGGATTACGACACCTCGAAGCTTGATCAGATTACCAGCATTGCGGGTGCGGAGTCGCTGGGCGCTTGCTACCAGTGCGGCAAATGCACGCCGGTTTGTCCGGTCGATCACGTCGGCGATTATAGCCCGCGCAAGATATTTCGTAAGGTGCAGACGGGTACTAATCTACTCGAAAGCCCTGATCTGTGGCTCTGCACGACCTGTATGAATTGTCTGCGTGTGTGCCCCAAAGAAGTCAACATGATTAATATCATGCCTGCGGTGCGCGAGCAGGCTGTGCTGGAAGGGAACGCTCCTACAGAACTCTCGCAGGCGTTCGAGAACACATTTCGTTACGGCAATCCTCTCGGTGAGCCACAGCGCAAACGGGCCGATTGGACGAAGGATGCCGGTGTGCCGGTGCCGATCATGGCGCAGATTCGCCGCCCGGTTGATGTGCTGTGGTTTGTGGAGTGCTACCCGGCCTATCATCCACGCGGCAAAGACGCGGCGCGTGGTCTGGCACGCATTTTCCATGCGCTCGGTGTGGATTACGGCATTCTGGGCGTGGAAGAGAAGTGTAGTTGTGACTCTCAGCGTCTGGCTGGTGAGAAGGGCCTGTTTGAGGCATTTACTGAATACAATATCAAGACCTTCAGCAAATACCAGTTCAACACGCTTGTGACGGCAGACCCCCATGCCTTGAACGCCTTCAAGAAAGAGTATCCTAAATATGGCGGTAACTACCATGTGCTGCACTACACGCAATTTCTGGCCCCGCTGATCGATCGCATTCCGTTTCGTAAGAGCCTGCCGTACCGTGTCACCTTCCACGATCCCTGCTATCTAGGGCGGCACAACGGTGAATATGAAGCGCCACGCCGCCTGCTGGAAGCGATCCCCGGTATCGAATTGACTGAGATGGTGCGCTGCAAGGCAAACGGTTATTGCTGTGGCGGTGGGGGCGGTGGGATGTGGCTTGACAGCTTCTCGCGCAACCATATGTCCGAACGACTCTCGGAGCGGCGCGTGCGCGAGGCCGTCAGCACCGGAGCAGATGTGCTGGCTGTTTGCTGTCCTTACGAAATCTCGCGCTTTGAGGATGCCGTGAAATCGACAGGCAATGAGGGCAAAATCATTGTGCGCGACATCATCGAACTGATCGATGAGTCGATGCGCGGATAGATAGGAGTTGGAAAAATATGGGTCTCAACATAATTGTTCCCGTGAAGCAGGTTCCCGATCTTGTTGAAGAGTTAGAGATTAACAGCGAAGGCACGGACCTTGAGCGAGAATGGCTCAAATACAAGATGAACGAGTGGGATGAGAACGCATTGGAGGAGGCGCTACAACTGAAAGAGGCGCATGGTGGAACAGTAACGGTGATGACGCTGGCGGATGGCGATGTTGATGAGATGCTCTATACCTGTATCGCAAAGGGAGCCGATAAGGCAGTGAAGATTGCCGGTGATTTTGAGGAGCGGCTCAGTAGCCACGCACTGGCGCGTGCTCTGGCGGAGGTTATCCGAGGGTTTCCGCATGACCTGATTCTCGTGGGGGTGCAGGCCGCCGATGATCTGGATGGTCAGACAGGTGTTTTGCTGGCTACCTATCTTGGCCTGCCGCATGTGAGCGTGGTGAGCGGCATTGAGGTTGACCCGGCGGCGCGCGTGGCGACCGTTCACCAGGAATATGCCGGTGGCGTGATGGCTATATTTGAGGTTGACCTGCCAGCGGTGCTGGGTGTGCAGGCGGCGCGCGCCGTGCCGCGTTATGCGCCGGTGAGTCGTGTGCGTCAGGCCATGAAGACAGCGAGTATTGAAGAGGTTGAACTGGCGGTACCGGTGGAAGTCGGTGCGGGCCTCACGGTACGCCGAATGTACAAACCTGAAGCGAGCGGGCATGCTGAGATGCTTGAGGGCGATACCGACAAAGTGGTTGAGCAGGTGATCGAGATTCTCCGCGAGCGCGGAATCTGGAGGGCATAAGCGATGGCTGAACACGATATCTATGTGGTTGCCGAGCAGTTGGAAGGTCAGTTGAGCGATGTAACGTTTGAGATGCTGGGCAAAGCGCGGGCGCTTGCTCCATTAGCTGGGGGGCGCGTGGTTGCAGTTCTGCTCGGTTCTGGTGTACAGGACATGGCAACAAAACTGGGAGTTGCCGATCACGTGCTGGTTGTCGATGACCCGGCCCTGCAACATTTCGTGCCAGAACGAGCGGAGCGTGTGTTGCGAACTCTGCTCCAGCAGGAGCAACCGGCACTGACGATGATTGCCAGCACGTCGATGGGCATGGATCTGGCGGCTGCGCTTTCAGCCGCGTTAGACTGGCCGCTGGTGGCTTATTGCAATGATGTGCGTCTTGAAGACGGGCGTGTTGTTGCCACCAGCCAGATGTATGGCGGCAAGATCGCAGTGGAAACGGTGAGTGAGGGGCAACATACCATTCTTTCTATTATTGCGGGAGTTTTTCCTGCCGCAGAGGGGCAATCATCGGCTCCCGCTACATCGATACAAACGGTGAGTGGTGACGTAGCCGGAGCGGCACGAATGCGTTTCAAGGGGCTGAGTATGCCAGAGGCGGGCGATGTGGATATCACGCGCGCGCCGTTGCTGGTGAGCGTTGGACGCGGCATCGGTAGCAAAGATAATATCGAACTGGTGGAGGAACTGGCCGGGGCACTGGGCGCAGAACTGGCCGCTTCACGGCCTATTATCGATAGTGGCTGGTTGCCCAAGCTACGGCAGGTTGGCAAATCGGGTTTGACGGTAAAGCCGAAGCTGTATCTGGCAGTGGGCATTAGCGGTGCACCGGAACACCTGCAAGGCATGAAGGATGCCGAACTGATTATTGCCATCAATAGCGATGCGAGCGCGCCAATCTTCGAGGTGGCTCATTATGGTATTGTTGGCGATTTGTTTGATATTGTACCCGCACTGACAGAACAGATCGCTGCTGTGCGCTCGGAGTAAATGAAGGCGTTCGCCAGGGAGAGGTTTGCGATGCTGCTTACATTCTGGTCACTTCCTTCAGGAGGCGCTCCGGTACAACTGGGACGGCCAATCTTCGAGTTCTTTACACCGGCGATGGAAGTAACCTTCTATAGTCTGGCCGCCATTTCCACTCTGATCTTCGCGCTGGGGGTCTTTCTCAAGGTGCGCAAATATCTGCGTGGTAAGCCGGATAATCGCTTTGATCACCTGTTCAGGCGGGTTGGGAGGGCGGTACGGCTGATTGCGCGCAATGCCACGATTGCGAAGCGCGACCGCTATGCTGGAATTGGCCATTTCCTGCTGATGTGGGGGTTCATCACCCTCTTCCTGGGAACCGTCGTTCTCGCCATCGATTATGACCTTGTGCGCAACATCAACGCGAACTGGCAATTTTATCGTGGCGATTTCTATGATGGCTACAAGATCGTGCTAGACATCATGGGCATCGCCTTTCTCGCTGGTTTGCTGGCGATGGCCGTGCGTCGCTGGCTGTTGCACCCACCCCAGTTGAATTACAGACGTGTGGATCGTGCGCCGGAGACGTATGATCGTCGCACATTCAAGGTCGGAGATGCTATCTTTCTCAGCGGGCTACTGGTGATCGGCATCACCGGATATTTGCTGGAAGGTATGCGCATTGCGCATGATCAGCCGCTCAACGCTGTCTGGTCGCCTATTGGCTCTGCCGTCGCGCACATCTATCTCTGGCTAGGTATGCGGCCACCGCAACTGGTGGATGGGCGATTAATCCTCTGGTGGACACATGTATTGCTGGCGCTGGCCTTCGTATCCTATGTGCCGTTTTCCAAAGCTGTTCACATGCTGGCTGATTTCTTTAGCCTCTCGTTCCGCGATGAGCGTGCCGGGGTTGTGCTGCCGCCGGTGGCGGAAGACCCCGTACCGGCTCATCCCGGCTACCGTGAGATCCGCGACTTTACCTGGAAACATCTGCTTGATCTGGATGCCTGTACCAAATGTGGGCGTTGCCACATGGCCTGCCCTGCCGGTGCATCAGGAGCGCCGCTCTCGCCGCGTGATCTAATTCTGGATTTACGCGACCACGCGGATGAGCAACTGAGCACCAAAGCATGGTTGAGTCAGCGCACGCTACCGGTTGCAGTTGACGGACATGCGAAGAAAGGCTCACAAGATGTTCTTACAGTTGTTGCGGGCGGCGTGATCAAGCCGGAGACGTTGTGGGCCTGTACAACGTGTCGTGCCTGCGTGGAGGCGTGTCCGGTGGGCATTGAGCATGTGCCGGTCATCGTAGAGATGCGCCGCAGCTTGCTGGATGCGGGTGAGGTGGACCCCAAGCTGCAAGAAACTCTGACAAATCTGGCCAAATATGGCAATTCCTTTGGGGCTTCTGACCGTTTGCGGGCAAAATGGACGAGGACGCTGCCGTTTAAGATCAAGGATGCGCGCAAGGAGCCAGTGGATTATTTGTGGTTTGTCGGTGATTTCGCGTCCTATGATCAGCGTGTGCAGGAGATTACGCGCACGGTGGCGAAGGTGTTTCAGCAGACCAACCTGAACTTTGGCATTCTCTATGAGGGTGAGCGCAATGCTGGCAACGATGTGCGCCGCGTAGGTGAAGAGGGTTTGTTCCAGATGCTTGCCGAGCATAACATCAAGATGCTGGGCAAGGCGACCTTCAAAACTATCGTGACGACCGATCCGCACAGCCTGAATGCGTTACGCAACGAATATGCAGCGCTAGGCGGCAATTACGAGGTATTGCACTATACCGAATTATTGTGCCGACTCATCGAGGATGGTCAGTTGCGTTTCGAGCGTCCGCTTGGCTATCATGTCACCTATCACGATCCCTGCTACCTGGGCCGCTACAATCGCGTCTTTGACGCGCCACGCACGATTCTCACGTCGTTAGGATTGCGCTTGACTGAGATGGGGCGCTGCCGCGAGAACAGCTTCTGCTGTGGGGCGGGCGGCGGGCGTATCTGGATGACGGAGGGCAATATTCGGGAGCGTCCCAGCGAGAATCGTATTCGTGAGGCGGTGGCACTGGGCGATGTAGACTACTTTGTGGTGGCTTGCCCGAAAGATGTAGCGATGTATACGGACGCGGTGAAAACGTCGGGGAACGAGGGGAAGATCGTGGTCAAGGACATCATCGAGCTTGTCTACGAGGCTTTGGAGGCACAGAAAGCAGTAGCGGCTACTGACTAAAGTGTAGAGGAGGATAGTATACAACTATGGCGCAAGCGAACGGGTGTAATATCCCGGAAGAATTGTATTACCTGGTTGATAAGCACGTTTGGGCGAGGTTGGAAGCGGATTCTCTGGTGACGGTGGGTATTACGGATGTGGCACAACACCTGGCCGGTAAGGTGATTGCCGTGAGCGCAAAGAAAGTTGGCAAGGTATTTAACAAGGGGCAGAGTGCAGGTACTGTCGAAAGCGGCAAGTGGGTTGGGCCGGTGCCCTTGCCGGTTAGCGGCGAGCTGGTAGCCACCAATGACGCGCTTAAGAAGAATCCTGGTCTGCTGAACCAGGACCCGTATGGGGCGGGCTGGATCGTCAAAGTGAAGCCAAGCAGGTGGGAAGAGGAGAGCAAAGAACTGGTCACCGGAGCCGCCGGGGTCGCGGCCTACCAGCAGTTGCTCGATGAGAAAGGGATTCACTGCACATAGCAGCATGTTGGGCAGGTGTAGGGTCGGTTTGCCGCGCTTGTGCAGCGAGTCTATGAGCGCATGGGGAGATACGGAGCGATGAGCCGACCTCTACACCTGGATGCCTGGGAAGGAAAAGATAGTGACCTCGGTGATCTATCGCGGATGCGAGTTTCCTGCGGATTGCTATTACGATGTGGAGCGTGATGTCTGGGTACGCCGCGACGAGGATGGTTGTGTGACAATGGGCATGACCGATCCCGCGCAGGCGCAGTGTGGCAAGTTTGTGCATATTCGTTTCAAGGCTGTGGGCCGGACCATACAGCGTGGGCAGAGCGCGGCTACCGTAGAAAGCGCCAAGTGGGTTGGCCCGTTCCCGACTCCGCTCACTGGCGAAATCATTGCGACGAATGAGGCTGGTTTCAAGCGGAACATCTTGCTGGCGAACAAAGACCCCTATGGTGCTGGCTGGCTGGTGCGCTTGAAACCCAGCCACATTGACGAGGAGTGGCCATTATTGCTGTCCCAGGAGCAGGCCGTTGAACGCTATCGGACGAAGATCGAAGAGCGCAAGTTGCAGTGTTATCGTTGCGCAGATTGAGGCAGAGAAGGGAGGTGTGAGATGCGACTTCGCGTCATTGATGGGGGCATGGTTCCCTGGCTCGATAGTCAGGTGATCTATCATGCGGTAGCTTCGGCTATGACCGAGGCCAGCGAGGATACGCTGACGCTGGTGAACCCGGCGGAGCCATATGTCTGTATCGGCTATCACCAGGAACTGGAGAAAGAGGTTGATGTTACCTATTGTGCAGAACATGGGTTGCCCATTACGCGACGACAGGTTGGTGGCGGCGCGGTCTACCTTGATAGAGAGCAGTTATTCTGGCATTTCATCATTCATCGCACACGCGCGCCGTATCGCATAGAAGATGTCTACGCGCGCTACCTTGCAGGGCCGGTGAATGCGTTGCGCGCGATGGGTATTCCGGCCTATCATCGCCCGGTCAACGATATTCAGGTAGAGGGGCGCAAGATCGGCGGCACAGGCGCAGCAACTATCGGCGAGGCGATGGTTGTGGTGGGCAGCCTTATTTTCGATTTCGACTATGAAGTAATGACGCACGTTCTCAAGGTGCCGTCAGAAAAGTTTCGTGATAAAGTCTACCAGAGCTTACGCGAGTATCTCACAACGATTCGACGCGAACTCGGTGACAAAGCACCAACCTGGGATGAGGGCAAGCGTCTTCTGATCGACCAGATTGGCGCGACGCTAGGTGTTGATGTCTACCGCGATACTCTGAACGAGCGCGAGCAGCGTGAGATGGTCAGATTGCGCGAGGTATTGAGCAGCAAGGCATGGCTGGAGCAATCCGGCGGCCTGAGACGTCCCGGCGTGAAGATTGCCGAAGGAGTCCACGTGCAGGAAGGAGCCTATAAAGCCCCTGGCGGTCTGCTGCGCGCCACCGTTCGCGTGCGTGATCAGCTACTGGATGATGTGACGCTTAGCGGTGATTTCTTCATCTACCCGCAGGATGCGATTGGTGCTCTGACGCAAGTGCTGGCAGGCTCGGCCTTAGCGCAGCAAGAATTGCACGAGCGGGTTACGCTCTTCTGGAAGGATAATCGTATTCAGGCTCCTGGCATCACGCCCGATGATGTGGTTCATGTCATTATGCAGGCAAGTAGTTCAGTATAGAGACACTGATTTTTGCCAATGTTGTTTGTCATAGTAGGGGTTTGATTCATCAAACCCAGAAGTTAGATGAATCAATTCCCTACTTATTCCGGTTCTCGAAAGTTGGCCAGAAACTTCTGGCATATCTGGCTACATTCATGGAGACCGGAGCAGAAAAGGAGTCGCGCAATGGATATGCAAACCGAAACACCGCAGCAAACCTTGTCCCCTGAACTGGAGCGCCTGATCCGCGAACGAGTGGATGCCTACTTGCAAGAGAAGGAGGCCGAGAAGGAGACACGCACGCCCAGGCTTGCCATCATTGCCACCAAAGGCACGCTCGATTGGGCCTATCCGCCGTTGATTTTGGCGACAACGGCAGCCGCGCTGGGATGGGATGTGGGCATTTTCTTCACCTTCTATGGCCTGAACATCATTCACAAGCACAAGACGAAGCATCTGAGCGTTGCTCCGCTGGCGAATCCGGCCATGCCTATGCCTGTGCCAAACATTGTTGGCGCGATCCCCGGCATGACCGCGATGGGAACAACAGTCATGAAGAGGATGTTCAAGGCCCATAACGTCGCCTCGATTGATGAGTTGCTGCAACTGGCGATTGATGCCGGGGTCAAACTGTGGCCGTGCGGCATGACGATGGATGTCTTTGGCTATAAGCCAGAGGATTTCATCGATGGGGTAGAGCAGGTATGCGGAGCAACGCATTTCATCGGCTATGCGAAGGATGCCGATGTTTCCCTGTTCATCTAAGACGTTTATAAAGGGCACGCTATCATGCCGGATAAGGTTATCTGCTTGAGCGTGCTGCGTGGCGTCTCAGCACGGGCGGCAGCTATTCTTGATGGCTATCCAGCGGAGCGCGCGGTATGGGTTCCTGCTGCCGCCTTCGCACAGTTTATGCACCGGCTCTGCTGGGACGATTTCAGCACGCTGGACCTGCGGCTTCTGGAGGGCCTCGAACCTGCTGATCGCAACGCGCTGATTGAAGAGTTGCGGAGCTATAACCTGCGCCTGCGCCGTCAGCGCGAGCGGGTCAGCCACTTTCACGCGGCATATCAACGCTGGCTCGACGAGCGTGAGCAGCAAATACCATCCGAATATCGGGAGCGACTCCGCTTCTGGAAGCGGCGCTATGGCTCTTATGAGTATTACCGCATTACAGGGCTGGCAACGAAAACTGGCTATCAACGTCTTGTCGATGACCCGCATGGTTGTATGGAGGCGTTTGAGCAAGCTTTTAACAGGTTGGAGCAGGAGCTTGAATTCGAGCGCCTTCGTAGGGAGCAGGCAGAGGCGGATTGGTGGGCAAATGATGCTTATCTGTCTACAGAGGGATCATATCTGGAGAGAGTGAAGGAGGCCCTGTATCGTCTGGGCCTCTCGCCCGGTGCGACGCTGGACGAGATTCGGCGTGCGTATCGCCGTAAGGCGAAAGCGCTTCATCCTGATCGGCACGGGGAGCGTTTCACATCACAAATGGCGGCCTTGAATCGTGATTACGCTTTTCTGTGTCAGTTTTATCGCTCAGCGACGGCGGTAGAGGAGTGAATAAGATGAGCAGTATAGAGTTAGAGGCGGTCATCGAGAGCTTTGTGCAGATGTTATCCGATGATGCAAAGCGCAGCCGCGAGGAGATTGCCGCTCTGCTCAATCGCTGGGAAGAGCAAGGTTACATCAATCGCCAGATGCGTGCCATCATCGTGCAGCGGCTACGGGCAAAATGGCAGGCCGAACGGACATCGAGTCATAACCAGGAATAAATGGACATATACAAGTGTGCGACGCTCCCGAAATGGGGAGCTATGAAGAAATGAGGCTTGTATGGCGATGGAGACACAACAGCATCGGTTTCCGCCTGAACTGTATTATGAGAGCCGGAGCCGTCTCTGGATGCGTATTGAGGGGGAAATCGCCACCGTCGGCTTGAGCGCGCTTACGCTGGAAACCTTCGGTGATATCGTCTATGTTGCCACGAGCAAGACTGGAGCGCTCGTCGAGCGCGGTCAGAGTATAGGCTCGATAGAGGCGGCAAAGATGGTTGATGATCTGGTTGCACCCGTTAGTGGTGAAATCGTGGCTTTTAACGAAGAAGTGCGGCGCAATCCGGCACTCATCAATGCTGATCCCTACGGTACTGGCTGGCTGCTCAAAATCAAACTTTCGGCGTGGGAACAAGATGCAGCCGCTCTGCTGCATGGCCTGACACTGGAACGCTGGCTCGCAGAACAGTGGGGAGAGGTGAAGCGATGAACGAATGGCGTTTGATACAAGATGACGATGTAAGCGCCTCTTTTGGTCTGGCAGCCGATGAATGTCTGGCGCACCGTGTTGGAGCAGGGACGAGTCAACCGACGCTACGCTTGTATACTTACCGTTCTTACTGCGCGCTGGTCGGACGCTTTCAGAATGTCGATAACGAGGTCAACCGGGCGTATTGTGCCGCGAACGGCGTCGTGCTCAACCGGCGGCCTACCGGCGGGGGGGCGATCATCATGGGACGGGAGCAGCTTGGCATTGCGCTCTGCATTCCGGGGCGGGAGGAGGATTCGTACCGTCATGCCCGTGAGTTGATGGTGCATTTTTCGGCAGGCATCATCAGAGGTTTAGAGGCGCTTGGTATTCAGGCTGCCTTCTGGGGCAAAAACGATGTTGAAGTCCAACACCGCAAAGTAGCCGGGCTGGGAGTGTATCGTGCGCCTGAAGGCGGTTTGCTGTTTCACGCATCGGTGCTGGTCGATCTTGACATTGCCTTGATGCTGCATGTCCTCAAGACGCCATTTGAGAAAATTACCGACAAAGCCATTGCCACTGTTGCTGATCGCATCACGACTATTCGTCGTACACGTGGAGGGCCTGTTACACTGGATGAGGTTCGTGTAGCCATCGCCGAGGGTTATCGCAAGGTATTTGGCGTTTCGCTGGCTTCCGGCTATTTTCTACGCGAAGAACTGGCCGCCATCGACGAACTGGAGCAGAGCAAATACCTGACACCAGAGTGGGTATACCAGACAACGGCGATCCCTGATACCTTCGGCTCGGCGAAGATCAAGACTCCTGCCGGTCTGCTCGATGTGCGCGCGACACTGGCGGGCGACACCATTAAGGCAATCTTCATCGGAGGAGATTTTTTCGCTGCTGAGGGGGCGATTGCCGATCTCGAAGCACGTCTGCGCTGGCATCCAGCCAGCCTGGAAAGGGTGCGGGCGACGCTGGCTAAGGGGTACGCAGAATACGTCGGCCAGTTGGATCATCTTCCATTGGAGGCATTGCAAGAGGCAATCGGGCGGGCTGTACGCGCTGCTCAGAAAGCCGAATCCGCTGCCCGTGCCGACCCGTATGGCTGCTTTGTCAATCCTCAGAAGCAGGTAATGTCATGAGTGAAACTGTCTTTGTTGCGCTGGACACAATGCAGGCAGCTTCTATAGAGCAAGCCTACGCTCCGCCTGTGCGGCAGGTGATGGAGAAAGCATTCGCGCTGCGCCGCGAACATTTTCCAGACGAAATTACGTTTCATGCCCCCGGTCTGCGACGCTATAAAACAGCCGAATATCCCGATCAGGATCACCGGAGCTTTGTGTCGATCAGCCTGACGGGAGCGGAATGCGCGCTGGCTTGCGATCACTGCAACATGAATATTCTCAAAGGCATGACGCCGTTGCCCAGGTTCGGCGGCTCGCTCTTTGAGCTATGCTACGAACTGGCGAGCCAGGGTGCGGCGGGTGTGCTGATCTCCGGCGGCAGCAATAAAAAAGGACGTGTGCCGCTCCTCAAGCATATTCCTGACCTGATTCGTGTACGGCGCGAACTGGGTTTGACGATCCGCATCCATCCGGGCATTCCCGACGAGGAAACTGTGGCAGGATTGGCAGAAGTTGGTCTTGATGGTGCCATGATGGATATTATCGGCGACAACGACACTATCCGCGACGTGTATCATCTCACCGAAACCACCATTGACGATTACGAGCGTGCGCTTGCTCTTCTTGAGCGTTACAATGTACCGTCTATTCCGCATATCATCCTGGGGTTGCACTATGGGCAGATGCGTGGTGAACATAAAGCACTGGAGATCATCGCTCGCCATCGCCATCAGGCCGTTGTGCTGGTGATTTTGATGCCTCTTTCCGGCACTCAGATGGTGCATGTCACGCCGCCACCGGTTAAGGAAATCATACAGTTTTTTGTCCACGCACGCATGACGCTGCCCGCGTCTCCTCTGATGCTGGGCTGCGCCCGTCCTGCCGGATACAGTAAATTACAGACCGACCGCGCGGCGGTGGATGCTGGCTTCAACGGTATTGCCTATCCTGCCCAGGGCATTATTACTTATGCCCAACAACGTGGTCTGCAACCGAAACTGATCGATGCCTGCTGCGGTGTACAGTGGTAGCGCGGAGAAACGTGCAAGGAGAACATTGATGGCAAAAGTGACCGTGCCTTTTAAAGAGCAGATGGAGCAGTTCCAAATTTCCCCCGACTATGTGCGTATTTCGATGGCCGCCGCGATTCAATTAGGCTTGAAGCCGGGGCTGATGTTTCGTGGTGCAACCTGCGGCTGCATCAATCTCTTACAAAATTATCCCGAAGGCTGCTATGCGAACTGTGCTTACTGCGGTCTGGCGCGTGAACGCCCTGGCAATCCCGAAGACAATACTTTTATCCGTGTGGCGTGGCCACTGTACGCGACCGATCTGGTGGCTGAGAAAATCGCTGAACACAAAGATGAGATTGGGCGCGTGTGCATTGCTCAAGTGCAGGATCACCGCGCCTATGAAGATCTGGTAGATATGATCAGGCGTGTGCGCCGTTTGAGCGATGTTGCCATCTCTGCACTAGTTTCTGCTACCACCCTCAATGTCGAGCGTCTGTACCGTATTCAGGAGTCAGGAGCCGATATCATTGGCGTGGGCCTGGATGGTGCCAGTAAGGCAGTTTTTGAAGAGACACGCGGCAGAAAAGCCCGTGGCCCACACGACTGGGATTATCACTGGCATATCGTGCGCGAAGCGCGTCGCATCTACGGTCCAATGAAAGTCAACTGCCATCTCGTCGTAGGTCTTGGCGAGACGGATCGTGATTTGATCGATATGTTTTACCTGGGGAAAGAAGAGCGGATCGCCATGTATCTGTTCAGTTTCAATCCTGAACCCGGCACGGCGATGCAGCACGTGCCACGCGCTCCACTCCATCGTTGGCGGCGTATCCAACTGATAAAGTACTTGATTGAGCATGAAAATCTTGAGCGCAGCCTGATCGAGTTCGACGAAGCCGGGAACCTGCGGCGAATCGACGCGCCGGAGATGATGATCGAGGCGGCGATCAAGAGAGGCCAGCCTTTCATGACCAACGGCTGTCCCGATAAGGATGGGAAGCTAGCCTGCAATCGTCCCTACGGGTCATATCGCCCCGGCGAGGCTTTCCGCGATTATCCTTTCTTGCCGATGGCCGAGGATCTGCTGCAAATCCGTCAACAGATTCGCCTGGAAGAAGTCTGGCATGCGCAAGGAGAAGAATAGCGGTGAACGAGCCGATCCGACTGTTGGCGCTGGGCACCATTCCCTGGCTGCGCACGCAGGCGCTTTACCATGCTCTGGCAGCCGTGATGACAGAGGATACCCCTGATACACTCATCCTGGCTCGCACGCGGGAACCCTATGTATGCATCGGCTATCATCAGTCGGTGCATACGCTGCTTGACCGCGTGGCCTGTCGCGCCGCAGGCTTGCCCATTGTCAGACGGCGTATGGGGGGTGGCACGACCTATCTCGATCAAAATCAGCAGTTTTACCAGTGTGTCTTTCACCACAAGCGCCTGCCGTTCCGCATTGATGAGGTGTATGCGCACCTGCTTGCCGCTCCGGTGGCTGTGTTACACAATCTGGGCTTATCTGCTGAGCTACGTGACGGGAATGAGATCGAAGTCGCTGGACGGCGCATTGCTGGCACAGGCGGCGGACGCATCGGTGAGGCAATGGTCGTGGTTGGTAACATCTTGCTGGATTTTGATTATGCCATGATGGCACGGGTCTGGCGTGTGCCGTCAGAAGACTTTCGCCGCTGTGCCTATCAGGCTATGCAGCAGTGCATCACAACGTTATGGAGTAGTCTCCCGCAGCCTGTCTCTGCCGATGAAGTCCAGGCGCAGCTTGCCGAGGCATATGCCTTTACCTTGAAGCGCCCGCTTGTATCCGGTTCACTGACAGAAGCGGAACAGGCAAAAGTCGCTGAGGTGGAAGAATTGTTGACCTCTGAATCATGGCTGTATCTCCACTCACAAGATGAAGACGAACCGCTACAGAACCTAAAAATTTCGCTGGCGGCCTTTGTTCATACTGAAGAGGTAAGAGTGGATAGAACGCTCGTTAACGTCACATTCTTTGTTCACAATGGTGTGATCGAGCAAGCTATCTTAACCGGCGATCTAGGACGGGAGAAAAAGTGCCAGTTAGAAAACAGACTGGTCGGTGTTTCCTTAAAAGACTGGCATGAAGTCGTCCACAATAGTTCGGTGTGTTGAAAAAGGCTGCTTGTTGAACGCTCATAGACCAATTAACAGGCTGAGCTTGTGATACAGCAGGGGCAAGATGACTTGCTTTGAATATTCGATTGTGCGAAAATACTGGATAAGGAGATTTTTTCTACCATTTTGACTGGTGATAAATGTGCTAGCCTGATGTAAGGAACATGAGCAGAAATAGCTGTGAATGTTGCTATAGGCAGTGTGAAGGGATAATAGCTAATCGATTATGGATAAAGAATTTTACCGGCGGCATGCCGAACTTTGCTCCGTTTTTGCCAATCCACTACGTCTGGAACTGCTTCAGTTGTTGAGTGAGCGTGGGGAATGTAGCGTTGGCGATCTGGCAGAAGCGACGGGAGTACGCATGGCGAATCTCTCGCAACATCTTGCCGTGATGCGCGCTACCAGTATTGTAAACTCGCGCCGTGAAGGTGTCACTGTCTATTATAGCCTTGCTGATCCGCGCATCATGCAGGCTTTTAATATCATTACCGAGATACTCATGGGTCAATTAGACCGCGACGAGAAACTGCGGCAGAAACTTATGCTGCGCCACCAGGACTCTAATGCGATAGCCGAGTAATTTCCAGTGAATTTGCGGCCTGACACGCGGCTTGTTGAGCCTGATAAAAAGTGACCTTGCTCAGAACTCGCTCTTAGGATGGTAGTTCGTTAAATTTCTTCAGTTACGGCAAATTCTGATCTCATCCAGACTTGACAGAGCAATAACAATGTGCTATAGTTAGCATAGCACATTGTTATATCTGTTGATTGTCGCCAGGCTTATGATAAGAATGAATGGCATTGAGTCCCATAGGTGTAGAGTATAAAAGGAGCAGGGAGATGATACCGCGTTATTTGCGCTGGCATAGGGTATTGCTCGTCCCTTGCCTGCTGGGCCTTATTGCGCTGGTCTGCATGTGTATAGTAAGCCAGGTTGAAGCAGCAGCGCCGCATGTTGATGTGATGGTGCTGAACGGTAATATTGATCCGGCGGCGTTAAATTATCTGACCAATGCCATCTCTACCGCTGAACATGATGGCGCACAGGCGCTGGTGATTGAGATCGATACGCCGGGGGGCGATATGAACTCGATGACGGCCATGACGAAGGCAGAACTGGCCAGTAGCGTGCCGATTGTCACTTATGTGTATCCTTCGGGCGGGCGGGCAGCTTCGGCGGGAGCGTTTGTGACCCTGGCGGCACCTGTAGCGGCGATGGCACCGGCGACGCGCATAGGGGCGGCAAGTCCCGTAACGGCTACAGGTGGCGATATTGGTGAGACGCTCAAGAAAAAGATTGAGAACGACCTATCCAGCGCTATGAGCAGCTTCCAGCGCCGCTATGGGCGCAACGCAGACGCGGCGGTGGCGATGGTGACCAATGCCAGTTCTTATGACGATGCTACAGCGATTAAGCTGCATATCGTCGATCTTGGTGCGCCCAATCTGGCGGCTTTGCTTGCAGCGGTCAATGGGAAGACGGAGCCGGTAGACAATGGCGCTCACACTGTTATGCTACATACCACAGGAGACCAGGTGCAGATGCTGGGGACATCGTTCTTTGATACGTTTTATGAGTTTCTGCTTGACCCGAATGTTTCGTTCCTGCTATTTATTGTGGCGATGATAGGCATCTTTATTGAGGTGTCGCATCCAGGAGCGCTCGTTCCGGGTATTGTGGGCGCGATTGCCTTGTTATTGTTCCTGCTGTCTGCCGGGTCGCTCTCGCCTGACTGGACGGGCCTGGTGCTGATGCTGCTGGCACTGGTGTTGCTAATACTGGATGTGCGTTTACCCTCGCATGGTGTGCTAACGGTGGGTGCGGTGATCTCGTTGATTATTGGCTCGTTGCTCTTCTTTAACCATGCTACCACGTATGGCGGACCGCAGATTCAGCCCTGGCTGATCTACTTGATGGGTGGCGTGGTTGGCGTAATTGGTTTTGTGCTGGTCACTATTATCGTGCGCGCGCAGCGTTTGCGGGTAACGACTGGCGTTGAAGGGATGATCGGCGCGACGGCGATTGCCTTGACACCGTTGTTGCCGGAGGGGCGCGTGAACTATGCGGGCGAAAATTGGGCAGCGATTCTTGACCCGCCCGCGACCTCGGTTGATGCTGGCTCACAGGTACGGATTGTGGCGGTAGAGGGATTGCGCTTGCATGTTGTGCCTCTCCGCTCTCATCCTGCGCTTGAGCCGCTGTCTGGCTATCCTGAAAAATTGTCATAAAGCTGTATGCCCGAAGGAGGCACACAATGGAACCGATAACCCTGACTATTGTGGCTGTCATTGTGCTGATTGTGCTGTTGCTCTTTCTCTCTGCTATTCGCGTTGTGCAGCAATATGAGCGCGGTGTGATCTTTGTGCTGGGGCGTCTGGTAGGGGCAAAAGGCCCAGGTCTTTTTCTGGTGCCGCCTTTCATCTCGCGCATGACAAAGGTAGATTTGCGTATTGTGACGCTGACGGTACCGCCGCAAGAGGTGATTACGCGCGACAACGTGACGATCAAAGTGACGGCGGTGCTGTACTTCTATGTGGTCGATCCGGCGGCGGCGGTGGTAAATGTCATGAATTATATTCAGGCGACGACGCAGCTAGGGCAAACGACGTTGCGTAATGTGTTGGGTCAATCCGAACTGGACGAGCTACTGTCACAGCGCAACAAGATCAACCAGGAGTTGCAGGCAATTATTGATGAGCATACGGAGAAGTGGGGAGTAAAGGTAACGGCAGTGGAGATCAAGGATATTGAACTGCCGGTCAATATGCAGCGTGCGATGGCGAAGCAGGCCGAGGCCGAGCGTGAGAAGCGCGCGAAGATCATTCATGCTGAGGGTGAGTTTCAGGCTTCTAAGCAACTGGCGGAGGCGGCTGGTATCATCGGCTCTCAACCTAACGCGCTCCAGCTTCGTTACTTGCAAACCCTGACCGAGATTGCGGTGGAGAAAAACTCGACCATCATCTTCCCATTGCCTATTGACCTGATTCAGCCGATGTTAGAGATTATGCAGCATCGCGCCGCGTATACGAGTAGTGAGTATCATAATGGCGCGCAGCAGCCGTTAACGGTGCCTCCGTCGCAGTTGTAAGGCGATTTCTGGGAGGGAAAATGTGATGAAGCGAGCGTGGAGGTTCATTAGCAGGCTATCTGGAAACCAGCCGCCAGACGGTCCATACGACGCTCAAGTGATGGGCTGAAGAGCAGTTTGCAGGGCTTGAAGACAAGTCCCACGCTCGCACAGGACTCCGAAAGGTTGATTTGAAAATCGTGCAAGGGATGAAAAATGGATGGAAATTCCAATAGTGGTGTCTACTGCATATGAATTTAGATGATTGGATAGAACGCTACTTCCACTAAACCCGTCTTCTTTTCTGGCATCTCGATCTTTAACGTTTTTATGTGTCCGTGTAGATCGATCCGCGCCGCTGGTCATGCAGCGCGGACAAGATCATGGAAAAGATTGTTAAACACCGCTCGGAAAGCGATCTGGCTTGATAGGCGGCATTGTCCATGTCATCATGGGTATTGATGAGTTCAGGGTAACGCGCCTCATCCGTTTGTAGACCGTTGGCTCGTTCATTCCACTTCCTGCAAGCTAATGGGTTTACCGGGAAAGCCCGAGTTTTTGTGCGATTGCTGCCTGCAAAGCTGACGCATCCGACTGGCCACGCGCCACCTGTAATGCTTGCTCGGCTGCCCAGGCGGCATACGTGGCATCGGCAGGTTGGGTCAGAGCCAGCCTTGGCCCCGTACTCATGTAGCCGGTCACCGGCATCGCGGTTGTGTCGCCCTCCGCTACTTTGACCAGCCTGACTTTGCTTCCGCTGTAGACGGCATCGCCGGCGATGGGATCGGTGAGTGTCACATCTTTGAGATAGGCATCAACGGCCATCGCCGGATTGGGAACCAGCCCTCTGCCGCGAATGGCCTCACCGGGAATCCGCTGCCCGTCGATCACGACATCGCGCGCGCCATAGGCCCAGTGACCGAAGTGCCAGGAAACGCTGACCGTGCCTGGACGCAGCCCCTGCACGATTTTCACCCGACCTTGTACGACCGATGTTTGCCCTCGTGGGCCGACCTCAAATTGGCCGGTGAAATTTGCCCCCAGCAATTGTACTACGTTGCCTTCAACCAGGCCCAGCCGTTGTGCGTCCTGGGCATTCAGGTAGATGAAATTCTCCGGCATCAAGGCCAGTTGCCCGACGTAGTTGCCGCCGGTACGCGACTGCCCGCCCCAGATTTCTTTATAGGTAAAGAGTTCCAGGTCGTAGGCGGCAGGGAAGGTCACAGTGCTACCATCCATGTGTTGCGATCTCTGGTACTGTGGGACGCCGGAGAAGCGCAGGCTGGTGATAGAGTGTTTCCCCGCGCCGACCGGTTCGACATACAGATCGAGGAGCTTGCCCCAGGCGTGCGTCACAAAGTCGCCGCTGTAGGCTTTAGCGGCCTGTTCGAAACGACCGCCCCGGTTCAACAGGTATACCACCTGCTCCCAGTATGGCCCGACGGCTGCCCGCCATTTCGTTTCGTCAAACACCGCAGGGGGAAGATGCTGCCGTGCCTGGCGGAACAGGGCGAGTTCTGCCAAATCCGCTGCCGGTGATGCGTCGCCTGGCTTGTCTCCGGCGGCAAGATTGGCGATCATCTTGAGGTAGTAATCCTCCGGTCGGTTCAGACCGAGGCCTGGAGCGAAGCCATTGACTCCAAAGCCGGAGGCTCCGAGCTGTTTGGCCACCGCGATCATAACTGCATCCATACTAATCGGCATTGCTTCCCCATCAACGCTGACGATTTCGGGGATCGGCGCGACTACCGGCTGGCGGAATTTACTGATCTTCGTCAGTATCACGGGACTCGTCGAGACGGGATTTGACCAGCGTTCCAGGTAGGAGAGATCGGGAAACAGGTAATCGGCGTACATGCTGCTTTCGCCGATCACCACATCGGTAGCGATGAAGAGCGGGATACGCTCGGTGTCGCGCAGCATGTCGATTTGCAGGTGACCGGCGGGCGTGGCAAGAACCGGTGTCCCGTAATGGAGCCAGAGAATCTTGATCGGGTACGGATACCCCGCAGTAGCAGCAGGGATGATCTCCTGGTACACATCAAAGGTAAAAGGGAACCAGGGGCGTGGGGCCGGGTAGCCATCGCGTTGAAACAACGTGCTGGTCTCATAGAGGCCGCTGCTTTCGCGCGTATTCTTGATACCGAAAGGCGTCAAGGCACCTGGATGGAGCTTCAGGAGAGGGAAGGGCTGCCCAGGCTTTGCGCCGGTGCCATCCCAGGCTCCGCCGCCCGGTACCAATCCGCCCACATGATCCACGTTGCCGATCAGGTAATTGAGTGCGATGATGGCCTGTGCGGCGTAGTAGCCATAGGTAAGCTTGATAGGACCGCGATAGAAATCGATGGCTGCCTTCTTGCCATGCGCGGTGAACTCCTGGGCCAGCGCCGTAAGTGTTGCCAGATCGATTCCGCTCTCCTGTGCGTAGAAGTCCAGCGATTGTGCCGTAACCGCTTCTTTGAGCAGATGGAAACTGCTCCTCACAGGGATGGTTTTCACGGTCGTGTTGACATCTAGATCGCCGACGACCGGCGTTTTGGTCTCGTAGGGGTCAACCGCGACTGGCTTGCCGCCGACCAGTGCCACGAATTGGTTGGCCGTTCCTATGCCGATTTCCGAGGCACGTAGGAATTTGCCAGTTGCCGGTTTGACCAGCCAGGTCGCATTTGTCCAGGATTTTTCTCCTGAAGCCGTTGCCGCTGCCATATTCGCATTGCGCAGAAATGTCGCGTCATAGCGTCCATTCTGCACGATCCAGGAGAGCATTCCCAGCGCCAGCGCCAGGTCGCCGCCTGGTTTGACGGGAATCCACCAGCCCTTCGCCGCGCTCTTGGAGAGCCGGGGATCGATGACGGCAATCTTGAGATTCTTATCGACAAGAGCCTGCGAGATACGTGCGCTCATCGGCGGCGGCCCGAAGTTGGCCTCGTTGAAGCCGGTTCCCCAGAAGATGACAAACTCGGCGTTGGTATAATCGGGCTTCATGTGGTTCGTGCCTTTGACCCAGCCGAGCTTGTCGTCCCACTGCGCCGTTGCGTATTGAAAGGCCACGTGGTGTGCCTGCTCGCAAATGGTAGTATGGCCGTACCAGTTGATAGAGCCGATGCTGTTGTAGGTGAAGCGTTGGGCAAACGTTTCGCGGTCGGGACTGATGCGGCCCCCCATAAAGACAAACTGGTTGTTTTTGGGTCCCAAATCGGGATGGTCAGGATCAATCAGTGCGTCGAGATGTGCCTGGTACTTGTCTTTGAAAGCTGCAACTGTCATTTTCCCCGTGCGGATGGCCTGCACATCGGCTGCCATGCTTTTCGCCACTGCCGGGTCGCGGAGCGCGAAAATATCTTTGAAGCCAGGAACAACTCGGTCTTCTCCGATGTCGGCAAAGAGCTTTCCTCCCGTGGTGATCTCCTGGATCGCCTGCTCGAAGGAAATGGTTTTCCACTGGCCCGAACCACGCGGACCGGCGCGCTTCAGTACCTTGCGCAACCGGTACGGGTCGTAGAGCGTCTGCACGCCGGCCTGTCCCTTCGAGCAGATCGAGCCATCGACACTGGCAACTTCAGCCGGGCGGGAGGTAAACGGGAGCTGGGGAACAAGGTTCATGGGGCTGTAGGGATTACCATCGATCTTGACCAGCACCTCGTCCTGCAGCTTGGCCTTGAGCGTGCATTGCGTGTTGCACTGCAAGCAGGTGGTATAGAGAATATTTTCCGGCAGGGCCAGCGGGTAGGTGTAATCAGGGGTTGCCGACGTAGTCGGTCGCCAGCGCATCAGTTGATAGCCCCCATCTCCAAGTAATGCGCCGACCCCGATCAGCCCACCGGCTTTGAGGGCCGTGCGCCGGGTCAACTTGAAGTTACCGTCCTGTTCGCTGTGATTCATGCTTGCACCTCACTTGTCGTATTCTTGTCTGGACGAGCCAGGGGTAAAAAGGTATATCCCAGGTAAAAGAGCGCCACGCCCAGAGCCACGACGCCGATGGTCACCTGCCATTCAAACAGGCTGGGCGTGTAGACATACGAGAGCCGGTTTCCGATGGGGTCCAGGTAGGCGCTCTGCAGTCCCTGCAACTCCGGGGTAATCAGTCCTGGGATCACCAGGTTTAAGCGGATGGCGAAGAATGTTAATGCTACCAACCCGGCGGCAAGGCCTTTGAGCCAGGGACTTCGGCCAAAGGCCAGTAGCGCGATTGGAACAATCACCCCAAGGAGCAGATGAATGATCCAGAAGACATACCAGTAGGGGCCGAAGAGGGTATAGGTAATCAGGTTATACTCCGGGCCAATCTGGTACCAGGCCGGAATAGAGTATTCGGCCCATTCCAAGAGAAAGTCGAAGAGGATCAGCCCGATCACGATCTTGCTGAGCAGCGACAGCAGATCGCGCCACCCCTGGTCACGCTGCGGCCAAAAGAACGCTACCAGAAACATCATGAGTGCGCCGCCGGAGACTAGCGCCCCGGTCAGGAAGATGATCGGGTAGATAGCGGTGTGCCAGTACTCGCGGGCAGCCACCGTGCCGAATAAGGCACCGACGCCACCATGAAAAGCGATTGCCAGTGGAACGCCAATGGTTCCCAGCACCGTCAGGATGCGCTTGTTGCGGGTGCGTTGCCGTGCCGTCATCTGTTTCATGCCTGGCCGCATGGCAAAGAAGAGTTCCGCGAGCAGTAGCACAAAGTAGGCGGTGTAAAGCCAGACCATCCAGGCCATCATGGAATGGAACTGTGGGCGAATGTAAACCTCGTAGAACCGTTCCATATGGCCCAGGTCGAAGAGAATGGATAGCAGGGCCATAATCAAGGTGACAATGGCCACATATAGCGCGAGTTTGGCAATACGCTCAAGCCGCTGGACGCCAAAGACGTAGACCAGGCTGGAGAGCAAGAATGCCCCTGCCGAGAGGCCGATAAAATAGATATAGGCGGCGACCCACATGCCCCAGGGAATGTAGCTGGAATAGGCTGTCAGGCTATGACCGTCGATGAAGCGTTCGATCACTCCGATGGCCCCAAAGAGCGCGGCGGCGATCCATAGCGCCCACAGCAGCCCCTTCCAGAGAGAGAGGTGGCCTTGGGGCGTGAAAGATGAAGAGACGTTGCTCATATACGAACCTCCTTACACCAGGTAATAGACCTTTGGCTCGGTGCCGAGATCCTCTTTGAGACGGGTGGTATTGTTGCGCGCGATCAGTTCCGAGACGAGCGAAGTAGGATCGTTGAGATCACCAAAGAAGGTTGCGCGACCAATGCAGGTCGAGACACACATGGGCAACATGCCCTTCTGCAGGCGATGAGAACAGAAGGTGCATTTGCGAGCATTACCCACCGGACTTTGTGGAATCACGCCATCGCTGCGTGTCCAGGTTTGACCATATTCGAAGTTCGGAAGCTGTTCATACGTGGTAGCGCTCCCCAGGGAGAGAGAACCAGCAGGGCCAGCCGGAGTTCCCGTCGTCCAGTTCTCGCCGAAGTCAAAGGTGCGCGCCTGGTAGGGGCAGGCGGTGATGCAATAGCGACAGCCGATGCACACGTCGTAGTCGATCTCGACAATGCCGTCTTCTCGTTTGAAGGTTGCTCCCACCGGGCAGACTGGCACACAGGGCGGGTTATCGCACTGCATGCAAGGGCGCGGCAGAAACTTGCGCGTGACATTCGGGTAGGTGCCTACCTCCATGTCGATAACCGGGCGATAGACCACGCCTGGCGGAAGTTTGTTTTCCATAATGCAGCCGACCGTGCACGAATCGCATCCGACACACTTGCGTGTGTCGATAACCATACCCCAGCGCCGCTGGTTCATCGGTTTTTGCAATGCACGATCAAGATCACGCTGCATACGAATCAGGATATCTTCTTCTGTGCCAGTGCTGAGTTCAAAGGGCGGCGGAGGCCCTCCTTGAACGGTGGAAGGTGTAGTGTTGGCATCTGTAGCGGTCGTTGCCGTCTCAACGCTGGCTCCCGAAAGAACCATACCGGCAAATACCGCGCTGGCAGCTTTTGCCAGAAAACTGCGTCGATCTTCGATGGCGGCATCCTTGCGAATCACCGGCAATACAACGGCTTTTCTGGTTCCTTGTTCACACTGTTGCCTCTGCTCCATATCTATCACCTTTTCTTTTATCTGTAGAAGTGTTTGTATAGTCAAAAGGAAGAGTACAAACTTGTAGCAAGTATAAGGAAGCAGTGTCTCATTCACGTCACAAAGCGACGAAGGCAACTAACAACCAGATCACAACTGATCCGTGATCTGTAGATACCACATGCGCTGGTCATTGCCAGATTGTGCCCAAATAGCAAGCCAGGGATGTTTTGAAGCCTTCTCGTTTCACAAGCAAGGCAACCCATGTTTTGTTTCCCTGATCCGCCCTTTCCGGTCGGTTGTTTGTGCATTCACGGTGGTGCGGAATGCCTCCATGATTTCTATTTGTCCGTATCTTCGGTCTATTCACTACCCTGGGCAGCATTTGCTGTGCTATACCTGTATTTTAGGAATTTTTGGAAAATTATGATAACGTGGCTTTATGCGATAGTATATTATTTAGTAAAAAGAACAAGATAGTATTTAAAGATATATGAATAATATTCGATATAAAATATATTTATCTATAAAAGGTTCTGGACGGTCTAAATGGCTCTTCTAAACAATCCTTGCTATCCCCCGGCAAGGATTGTTTAGAAGAGAAGAGTATTTTCCTCTTGACACCTGTATCGCCTGCTGCGCTGCTGTGGTGAGCAGCTTACATTGTTCCACCCTGTCCAGCCGGAGAAACGCTACGTTATGACGACGTGACAGGAGTTGGTGTGAACTTTTCCGATTCAGCAGGCGGAAAGATGCGCGGCTTGAGAACCAACAGCACGCGCGAGATAACCAGCAGCATAGGTAACTCGACTAGTGGTCCCAGAATGATTGCAAAGTACACCAGCGGGTGTCCAGGGAAGGCGCTGACGGCCACGCCGATTATTGCCTCGGAGTTGCGCGCCGTGGTGGTGAACGACAGCGTGGCGTTTTCCGCGTAAGGCAGGTGCGCAAGTTTGCCAATCACCAGCGCGAGTACAAAGAGGACGAGGAAAAACAGCACCAGCACACCGATGATCAGCGCGACCATCCCAAGATCGCGGATGCTCAGCGAACTCTGAGAAGCAAACATCGCGACGATAACTAGCACCAGTGCCCACAGTTTCACCTCGCCCATCGTCTTTTTGACCGGGCCGAAGAAGAACTCTTGGCCACGACGGGCAATGACCAGGTGTTGGACGAGGTATGCGAGGACAAATGGGGCAACCAGGTAGAGCAGGACGCTCACAGCGAGCGCACTCAGATCGAGAGGCAGTACCTTGCCCACCAGGAACCACAGGTAGAATGGCATCAGCAGAATCTGCAAGGTGATATTCCAGGGCAGCAGCGCCATGCCCCAGGCCACGTCTCCCCCGGCCAGGTCGGTGAAGATCAGGTACCAGCCGATACAGGGGGTCAAGGCATAGAGAATGACGCCGGCCCAGACATCGGGGAACTGGCGCAGGAACAGCCATCCCGCTGCCCAGATGAAGAGCGGGATGAACACGAAGTTGATGACCAGCGCTATGGCCGTCGGCTTAACTTTGCGCAAGGCGCGTGAGACATCGGTGATCTCCACCGGCAACATGACCGCGAAGATCACGAAAAAGACGCCGGTCTGAACCACCCACAGGAGCCAGCCCGCTCCCGTCCCCATGAGGCGGTTGAGCAGGATGCCGACCACGACGGCCCCGATCAGAATAAAAGGCTTGGTTTCATCGCGCACCGAAAGCGTGCGGTGTGTATTTTTCGTTTCCATGAACATCTTTCTTTCCCATACTTCTCATGGCATCCTCTTCTCTTTCGGTAAACATCAGGAAGGTCTCCGGCTATTCTCAAAAAATGGCAAAACGCTCACAGTGGAGTCACACTTTCCGCTGTAAAGCTATGGCACTCCCTTTGTGGTATGGCATCTCTTGCGTGAACCATCATGCCAGGCGCAACACCAGCAACCCTGCCCAGAGCAGGAGTCCGCCTGCAAACACCCAGATCACGTCCAGTTTGAAGAAGCGAATGGCGATAAACGCTCCGGCGGCGAAAGCGAGAGCGATTGGCCCGGTCAGGCCGACTGCGCCAAGCTGGAAGATAACGGTTGCCAGCAGCCCAACAAATGAGGCCAGGACTCCGGCGAGAGCGCCGCGCATGGCCGTGAGATGGCGCAGGCGGGTAAACACTTCCGTGAAGATCAACGTCATGGCAAACGATGGCGAAAACATGGCGAAGGTCATGAGCGTGGCCGCGCCGATACCGCCTATTTTATAGCCGATAAACGCTGCGGTGATGAGAAATGGACCAGGGGTGATCTGCCCCAGAGCAATGCCATCGGCGAACTGGGCAGGGGTCAGCCAGTGATGGACCTCCACGATCTCAGACTGGATCAAGGGCAGGATGGTGGTCCCGTTCCCAAATGCCACCGAGCCGATCTGGAAGAATGAGAGGCCCATGCGCCCCACATCCGAATGCAACGCCCAGCTGAAACCGGCTACAGCCAGCATGCCGCCTACCACAGCGGCAATGGCCGCCCATCGCCGTCCCGAAAGAGGCTTGACGACAGGCAAGGGACGCGCAGCGGCTTTGTCCTGTTCTCCCGCCGGCCGGAGCAACAGCGCTCCGATGGCCAGCGCCAGCAGGACGATCACGATCGCATTCATTTTGAACAGGAGTGCAACGAATGCACCGAGAGCAATGACCGCTTCAATGCGACCCTTGATGGCGCGCTCTGCAAATTCGAGCGTCACATTGAAGATCACTCCAATGACCAGCGCTTCCAGGCCGAGAAACAGGGGATGAATCCAGGTAAGCCTGCCGGAGGCAAAGTAGGCCGCCGAGAGGACGAGCATCAGGAAATATGATGGCAGAATAAAGCCAAGCGTCGCCACCAGCGCGCCTGGAACGCCGCGCAGTTTGTAGCCAACATAGGCCGTGAAATCCACCATGATCGGGCCAGGGTAGAGCTGCACCAGCGCCAACCCTTCGTTCATCTCCACGTCGCTCATCCACCTCTTTTCCACCACCACTGCCTTCAGTTTTTGCAGGATGGCAAAACCAAAGGCCACTGCGCCGATTTGGAGGTAGGTCAGGAAAATCGTGAGCAAGCTGACCTGCGGGCGCTCATTTTGCTGCGGCGCTGTTGAAGCGCGTTGTGGCTCCGTTGGTTCCGTTGTTGCCATGTGTGTTTCTCTCTTTCGAACCGAAGGCTAGAAAAAGGACGCACGTATCATTCTATGCTATCCTGGCTTTCTCGCATACAAAGCACAGCAGGACGCGGGAGAACATCCTTGTTCTCCCGCGTCCTGTCTCTTACCGGCTGGCCATGGCAAGAAGCGCCTGTTCCCCGGTCGGGATCGCTGCATACCAGGGAACAAGCCAGCTGCGAGAAGCCAGCTCCCGCGTCACGCGGCGCAGTTGTGGCACTTCGACGCGAGCGCGTTGCAGCAACACTGGATTGTTCGTCCCGCTCATGAGCAGGCTGGCGTTGACAATCCAGCCAAACGGCTCGATAGCGGCGCGGCGTAAGTCGGCCTGCAGCCGTTCCGCCTCCTGCACCGGAGTTGACTCGGCCAGCGTGACCAGCAGGATTTTCGTGAAGCGCGGATCGCGCAGGCGCGGCAGTAAGCGTCGCACGGCTTCTGGAACGTCGCCCATCGTCCGTTCGACTTCGCGGTGATAGCTCTGCGCCGCATCCAGCAGCAACAGGGTATGCCCGGTTGGCGCGGTATCCAGCACCACAAAGCCCCGCTCCGCCTCCTGCACGGTGCGCGCAAACGCCCGGAAGACGGCGATTTCTTCGGTGCAGGGAGAGCGCAGGTCTTCTTCCAGAAGCGCGCGCTCCTCCTCTTCCAACGGGCCTGCCTCCGCGAGCACCTCCTCGCTGTAGCGCCGCGTTTCAGCGGCGGGATCGATGCGGCTGACCTGCAAGCCGGCAGGAATAGACGCTCCCAGCGCATTCCCCAGGTGCGCCGCCGGGTCGGTGGTGGAGAGATGCACGCGATGACCATCGCGTGCAAGTGCCACAGCGAGTGCTGCCGCCAGCGTCGTTTTGCCGACGCCGCCTTTCCCCATCATCATGATGACGCCCTGTCCATCGGTTTCCAGTTGTCGCACCAGCTCGTCGAGTCCCGGCAGGGAATCGGCGTCGAACGCAGCACTCACACTCGTATCCGTGTCTGCTGACGCTGCCTGCTCTGCCGTATGCGAAAGCCGACGCAACGCGGCGACGCCTGTCAGTTCATAGCCCATCAGCGGCAGGGTGACGGTGGGAACGTCGCGCAGAGCCTGGGGCATAGTCCGTAGCGCCTCCTGTTGTCGAGCGACCATGGCGTGGGCAACATCATCGTCTCCGGCGGAGGTGGTCAAGACCCCGTTGAGCACGAGGTGCTGATTCGTGATTCCCAGAGCGCGAAATTCTCCTCCGGCACGTGCTGCTTCCTGAAGTGAGCTGGATTCCAGGCGGCTAACTAGCACGATGGTGGTGCACGCCGCGTCGCTCAATTTCCGTACGGTTGTCATATACTGCTCATGTTGGGCCTGCAGCCCGGCCAGCGGGCCAAGACAACTGGCTCCGTGACTGTTCGTTTCAATAAAGCCGCTCCAGGCTTTTGGCAGGCTCAAGAGCCGCAAGGTATGGCCTGTCGGCGCGGTATCGAACACGATATGCTCGAAGCGGGAGACCGTCTGTGGATCGGCTAGCAGGCCTGTGAATTCGTTGAAAGCCGCGATCTCGACAGTGCAGGCCCCCGATAATTGCTCTTCCATGCTTTGCAGTGTGGAGGCAGGTAGCACACCGACATAGGGTGTAATCACGCGCTCTCGATAAGCAGCGGCAGCCGCTTCTGGATCGATGTTCATCAAAAACAGGCCGGGAACATCAGGCACAGGGGTAGCCGTTTGCCCGGCGGTCATCTCAAACACGTCGTCCAGGTTGGAGGCCGGGTCGGTGCTGACCAGCAGGACCCGGCGACCCTGTTCTGCCAGCCGCAGCGCCACGGTACTCGCGACGGTTGTCTTGCCGACGCCTCCCTTGCCAGTGAAGAACAAGAACGGCGTTTGCCAGCCAAGCCAATTAACAGGGACGAGTGTTGCTACTTGAGTATCTCTCATCATAATTGCCATCTTTTCTTTGACTGAATTTCTTACTCCAGCTAGCAGCAGCCCCCGTTGCCGCAGCCACAGCCGCCATCTGTGTTTTGCAGGGCTATCGGCTCCTGCTCGGCTCGCTGGGTAAGAGCGGCTACCATCTCATCGCGCGATGGATAACGCCCATACACAAAAATGTCCCCGTTAATCAAGATAACCGGCAGCGCTTTGTCGCCAAAGGCTTGCATCAGGCCCGCTACCTTGCGATTCTGCACGTAGGCGTCCGGCTGTTGTGCCAGGTTAAAGCGTTCGACAGTGATCCCTTCCGCCTCAAAACGGCGCAGGTCGCGCGCGATCTGCAGGAGCTGGGGGTCAACGCTCGCTCCGCATAGCCCGGTTGAGCAGCACATGGCGGGGTCGTAGACACTGATGGTGGCTGTTCTGGCGGTATACATAGGTAACATGAAAACCTCCTGTTTCAATGTAATCTTATCGTTTATTGACGATAGACGATGAATATGACAAAAGAAAACGCTGGATGGTCAGAGTTGTGTTACCAACTCTTTGAAGACCGCCAGCGCTTGGCGATTGATGCAGTAGCAGGTGCGTGGACCGTCAATTGTTCCCTGGATCAATCCTGCATCCTTGAGTACTTTGAGATGCTGGCTCACAGTTGACTGAGCGAGTGGTAACTGCTCCACGATGTCACCGCAAATGCAGGCATCGACCGTCCCCAGAAATTCGAGAATATGCACGCGCGCGGGATGTGCCAGTGCCTTACAGAATCGCGCGAGCAACTCGCGCCGCTCTTCGGTACTCTCAGCTACCGGCATGACCTCTTCTTGCTGGCAACAGTCGTCAATCACGGCTTGGCACTCCTTCATCGTAGTATTACGATAATAAGTATATCCGAAAGAAGTACCACTGTCAAGTGGTAAAGGCCCAGCCCATCGCTAAGAAGCCACCGTTGATTGCCGGGTTGCTTGCCTACAGTCATCAAGACAAAAAACCGGGTTTGCATCTCGATGTACACGCTCTGTTGGCGGCTTGATCTCCTCGGCCTATCCAGAACTCACATTGATCAGGAATTGATATCTTCACCCTGTTTGCTGCGCAGGTAATCTGAGCAAATGCGGTAGGTTTCCTCGGTGATAAGCCCTTCGGACATATAGTGATTCAGCATTACATCCAATTTCAAAATGCTCATGAGGTTGTAGCCGTGACGCCGTAGTCGCTCTGCAGCGCCATGTTCGCGGTCAATGAGTACGATGACATCTTTTACCTTAATGCCGTTTTCTTCCAGGAGTGCAGCGGTTTCTAAGATACTGCTGCCACGTGTTATGAGATCATCGATGATGAGGGCGGTATCGCCGGGGATGTAGCGGCCCTCAATGCCGCGTTTGCCTGTGCCTTCTGGGCGGATACGCGCATAGATGAGGGGGGTATCGGTTTCTAGTGAATAAGCAGTTGCCAGTAGCAAGCCGCCGACGGGGACACCGGCCACGAGATTAAAGTTATGTACGCGAGGGCGTCGCAATGATTGTGCGAGATTAATTTCCTGTTGCATCAGTTTGCTGGCAACACGAAGCGCGATTGGATGGCTGATGAGAACCTTGGGGTTGACAAAGACGGGAGAACTCACCGCCGATTCGCTGACAGTAAAATTACCGAACTGTACGCCTTTCAGGTCAAACAGCGTGCGCGCTAACCACAAATTATCCAGAGACTGCTCTTTCGCCACCTAAGCATCCTTTCTCTTTTTTGAAGAGTATCCTGTCGCCTCAGTATATCACAAGCCTTTGATTGCGCCAACTGGTGATCTTGTGATTTTACGAGTGCCTATGAGCTTTGGTTGCATCGTAAGTGGTAATATGATACGCTACGCTTGCAATTCGTGGCGGGTGGACAAAATTTTTGAGGACAGGGTCTTGAATCTGGAGTATCGGGTGAACGTATATGCCAATTGTTAGTTTTTCACAGGTGGGGAAATCGTTTGGGGCGGAGCGCGTCTTTGCCAATATTACGTTTCAAATTGACGAACATGATCGCATTGGCCTGGTCGGCCCAAATGGAGCGGGTAAATCTACCCTTTTAAATATTCTCGCGGGCTACGAACAGCCTGATGAGGGTGTTGTTTCTGTGGCGCGCAATATCCGTATCGGCTACCTGGCTCAGATGGCCGATTTTGATGAGCGGAACACCTTGCGCGAGGAGATGTTGACTGTTTTTGGGCAGTTGAAGCAATGGGAAGAAGAGTTGCAGGTATTGGCGCAACAGATGGCAGAGCAGCAGGACGAAGAGCAACACGAACAATTGTTGGCGCGCTATGACGAGTTGCAGGCGCGTTATGAGCATGCAGGAGGTTATACGTATGAAAATCGTGTTGAGCAGGTGCTGGATGGCCTGGGTTTTACGCGCGAGCAGCAGAACGCGCCTGTGACAAATTTGAGCGGTGGGCAGCAGACGCGCGCTTCGCTCGGCAAATTGCTGTTGCAGGATACTGATTTACTCCTGCTGGATGAGCCAACAAATCACCTTGATCTGGCTTCGCTGGAGTGGCTGGAGGAATATCTGACGAATTGGAAAGGCGCTCTGGTAGTCGTGGCTCATGATCGCTACTTCCTCGATGCGGTGGTGACACGCACAATAGAACTGGCTTTTGGGAGGATCGAAGAGTATCCGGGAAATTACACAAAGTATCTGAAGTTGCGTGAGGAGCGAATGGAGCGACGTTTACGCGAATATGAGGCGCAACAGGCGTATATTGCTCATACTGAGGAGTTCATTCGGCGCTATAAGGCGGGGCAGCGCAGCCGCGAGGCGCGTGGACGACAGACCTTGCTGAATCGTATGGAGCGAATGGAGCGTCCGCAGGATTTGCCGGAACTGAACTTTGAATTTGCGCCGGTTACGGATAGTGGGTTAGTGGTGCTTTCAACACAGAAGCTGGCAGTCGGCTATTGCAATACATATCGTGATGGACAACTGATCAATGAGTCGAATGTGTTGGTAAATGTTGGGGAGCAGGAGATTGTGCGCGGTGACCGTATTGGCCTGTTAGGCCCCAATGGGGCGGGCAAGACCACATTGTTGCGCACGCTAATTGGTGAACTTCCCCCCGTAAGCGGGCAGGTGCTGATGGGGCATAATGTGCGCACTGGTTATTATTCGCAGACGCACGCAGGTTTGAATATGGAGCGCACGGTGCTTGACGAGATCCGCGAGGTGGCGACGTTAAGTGAGGAGGGGGCGCGTAGCTTTCTGGGGCGCTTCCTGTTTTCGGGTGACGATGTCTTTAAGCCGATTAGCGCGCTGAGTGGTGGCGAACGTAGCCGCGTGGCGCTGGCGAAATTGACGCTGCAAGGCTCGAATTTCCTGGTGCTGGATGAGCCGACGAACCACCTTGATCTGCCTTCGCGCCAGTTTCTGGAGGAGGTGTTGGACGAATTTGAGGGTACGCTGCTGTTCGTTTCGCATGACCGTTACTTTATTGACCGTCTTGCCACAAAGGTCTGGGTAATTGAGGATGGAACCCTGGTGCCCTATCTCGGCAATTACACCGAGTATCGTACACGGAGGCAGAAGGTAGTGCAGCAGGAAGCGGCATCGACCAGAAAAGTGGTAGAGACGATGAAGGGTAACTCCCGCTCAAATCGTACTAATGGGCGCAAAAGCAACGGGACGAAGGTCAAAGTGCGCACGGTTGAGGATGTTGAACATGATATTGAGTATGTTGAGGAGCAGATCAAGAGGGTTGAGGATGAGCTGGAGCAAGCTGCATATCAGGCTGATGCCGCGCAGTTGACGCAACTCACGGCTGAGTATGAACAACTCAAGCAACGTGTCGATGAGTTGATGAATGAGTGGGAGCAACTTGCTAGTATGGCCGGTTAGCGGGTTTGTGTATCAGGCGAGCAACGATGCCAGCGAACGCGGCCAGAAAAGGTAAGAGGGCGACGAGAACGAGCCAGAAGACGGTGAAGAGCAGGGGCATGAGAAGAGATGGGTGGGTGTTGAGTAAGGCTAAAATACGAGTTGAAAGTGAGTGGACGAGCAGTGTTGCTGGTATGATAGCTGCCAGTATAGAGGTAATAATGGTGAAAATGATGCGTATTGGACCATAGCGGTAGGTGCTGCGGGCAGCATTGACGCAAAGGAGCGCAAGGCTGATGCTCTGCAAGGTGAGGCCCGCAGCAGCAGGCAGGCGCGTGGCGAGGGACAACAGGGCGCAGCCGATGATGCCGAGTATGAGGGCGAGTATTTGCCAGCCTGGCCCTGTAAGAGCAGCTTTCTTTCCTTGCAAAGAGCTTTTGTCAGGGGTGGGTGTCAATGGCTGCCCCTTTGGTTGGGGTGTCTGTGTTGACGTCTGCCGCATCATAATATTATTTTTGATCGCATAACTCTCCGTATTACCGGGATCGAGTTCCAGTGAATGCTCAATGGCGGCCATTGCCTCTTGCGTTTGTCCACTGTTGGCCAGCAGAACCGCTCGCATGCTCCATGCCAGCGCATCGTTATTATTCATCTGAAGCAGTTGATCGACGATGGAGAGGGCCTCTTGAAAGCGACCGATGGTACCCAGTATCTGGGCTTTGAGGGTGAGTGCGGGCTGGTATTGAGGTGCTGCTTGTAGCACTTGTTCAACTAGCATCAATGCGCCTGTCGGATTCTGGGCTTGTAACTGTTGTCTGGCCTGCTCTAGCTTTACCATGTATTGTTGTTGGCGATACTGATCGGCGATAGCAGCGGAGCTAATACCGGATGTGTTGCGTTGGAGACTGGTTTGCTCTGTTGCTGTCGCGGTGGGTGCTACTGATGCGGATGGTGAAGAGCGGAATGGCCCTGTTGGGCCGTTAGTAGGAGAGAACGGCATGCTGGTTGGATTGACGGTGTTCGATGCTGGAGGTATGCTGGTGGGCGCAGAGGAGGCAGGAGATGTGCCAACGAGGAAGAGAGGCGAGGTTTCACATCCATAGAGGTGAGGCTTGTGCTGGTCGTCAAGGCGCTGGGCGAGAAAAGCATGCAACGCGCGTAATGTAATTGTGCCTGTAGCGGGGTCGAGCGCCGGGCCACATAATCCAACGATACTCTGATACATAAAGAAGCCGAGTCCCCGTTCTCCTGTTTCTGCAAGCTGGTCGGTGGCGCGGCATGAGCAGAGGAACAGGCGATTGCGCGGCTGGCTATTGAAGGCGGGAAGTGCCGAAGCCAGCAGCGGGTAAAAATCGTAGGGGGTGGAGCGGCGTAGTTGCCAGATCGTCCCTGTTTGCGCACAGTCGAGGATGATGAGAATGTGTGCTGCACGGCTGCGGAGCATGATGTCCCTTGCCAGGGAGGGAAGATGAATGGCTGTTGCGAGGTCGTTGGAACGTGTGTTGGCGCAGGCCATATAGCCGTCACCGCTGCGTTCGTCGATGAAGGTGTGACCGGCAAAGTAAATGAGAATGAGGTCGTCGGGTGCCGTGATCGTCAGGCACATTTGTGCAATGAGTGTTCTGAGCAGCTCATGAGTGGCAAGTTCTCCCTGTACGTGCTGAACGTCAGAGGGTTCCCATTTGCCGCCTTTGACATTTACAAGCCATTGGGCCAGGGCGCGCGCGTCATTTTCCGCATATTGGAGCGGGCGAAATTGCGCATCCTGGTATTGATTAATGCCAATAATAAGTCCCAAACGTTTGCCCATTAAAGTGTTGCACCCTCATCTACTCGTCTATGCGTAGTATTACTGCTTTGTTATTGTACGCTATCGTAGCATGCCTTGCGAATAAACTGTGCTAAACAGGTACTTTTGGGAGAGCATTGTAGCGTGGCTGGTGATATGATATACAGAGCCGATGGCGTAGAGAGTGATATTTTTTGAAGAGAGAGAGTCGTATGCCGCGTATTTTAGGGATAACGGGTAATATTGCTTGTGGGAAAACCTCCGTTGGGCGAATGCTACTGGAGTTGGGTGCTGAGCGTTATATTGATGCTGACGAGGTTGTGCATCGCCTTTATGAAGCCGGACAGCCGATTGCGCTCAAAGTTCGTGAGAAGTTTGGTGAGGCGGTGATGCGGCCTGATGGGAGTGTGGATCGCAAGGCTCTGGGAGCGATTGTCTTTCGGGATGCGGCAGCGATGCAGTGTCTAGAGCGTATTGTGCATCCGGCGGTTGGCCTGGCAATGAGGCAAGAGCTAGAGCAAGTGAGCGAACATGGCATTGCGATTATTGATGCGGTGAAATTATTGGAGGGCGGTTCCGGGGCGCTCTGTCAGAGTAAGTGGCTGGTGATTTGCCCGGAAGAGCAGGAGTGCCAGCGTCTTATGGAGCGTAATCACTTGAGCCGGGAGGAAGCCTGGGAGCGTATTCGCGCGCAGCCTGCCATTGCGTCGCGCCTGCCCCTGGTAGATGAAGTGATTGATAACGGAGGTACGTTGGAGCAGACACGTCGGCAAGTTGAGGCCGCTTTTGCCCGTTTTGTTGAGAAATTTCCAGCATAGATACATCCCCAATGAAGGGGGACAACGGGTAGCCGCAAGAGGTATCTCTACAATGATACATTGCTTCCTCTGTTGGTTGGAGTATTCCTTGTGAATAGCTACTATTTTTTGATGAGATAATCTATTGACAACCACGTAGCAAGCACGTATAATTTCCGCAATTCTGTGACTCTGGAGAGTTTTTTCCCGGCTGAGAGTGATAGTCTGTGATGCGAAGCTCGTTTGGCGGAGTGCATTTATTCCTTTTTATAATCGAATCTGGTGATACCATTCCTTTTTATAATCTGATCAATAGTGGAGGCCCCTGTAAGATTTTGATCAGTTATTACGTAGTATCATTGTAAGAGCGGAAACCCGAACCGAAGTTGGATGTGGTAAAGGCTTCCCCTCGCATCAGAGACTGATGGAATGTATTTGCAAGTTGATGTTTTAGGAGGCTCTGCTTATGAAACAGAGATGGATGCGGGTGTTTTCTCTGGCAATGGGAATACCATTGTTGCTGGCGTTGCTGGCGGCCTGTGGCGCGGGTACCAACACGGGGAGTGGCAATGGCAATGGCTCTGGTTCTAGTAGCCAGAAGATTATCGAGGTTGCGACGGATTTCCCGACCTCTGGTAAAGATGAGAGCAGCGGTTTGCCGGCGCAAAATGGTGCGCAGTTGGCCGTTGACCAGGCCAATGCGAATAACGAGATTCCGGGCTACAAGCTGGTATTTGTCCCCAAGGATGATGTAGGACCGAGCGGCATCCATGATCCCGCACAGGGTGCTACGAATGTGAAGGCGCTGATTGGTGATGCACTGGTAGCGGGTATAGTTGGCCCCTTTAATAGTAACGTGGCGCAGTCCGAGATGCCCATTGCGAACCAGGCACCAATTGTCATGATTAGTCCTGCGAACACGAATCCTTGTCTGACGAAGAATACTCCTGAGTCGGGCTGTTCGGGGGCGAATGATCAGTTGTCGAAGTTGCGCCCGACTGGCAAAGTGACCTATTTCCGTATTGCCACGACGGACGACCACCAGGGGCCTGCGGGTGCTGACTACCTGTATAAGACGCTAGGATATCGTAGTGTTTACATCATTGATGATGCCGAGACGTATGGTATCGGTATCTCGAACAACTTCGAGAAGGAGTGGAAAGCGCTGGGCGGCGTAGATCTGGGTCATAGCAGCGAGCCGAGCAGCACAACCTCTTACATCTCGCTATTGACACAGATTGCGGCGAAGAAGCCAGATGTCATCTACTTTGGTGGTCTTGACTCCACCGGTGGTATCCTGATTCGTAAGCAGATGGAGCAGATACCTGGCTTGCAGAATACACCATTTGCGGGCGGTGATGGTCTTGTGACCAGTACGTTTGCCACTGACATTGGTGTCGGTCATGGTGGCCCGGTCTATGGTACGGTAGCAACGACTGATGCGAACAATACTCCTACGGCGAAGAATTTCATCCAGCAGTATGATGCCAAATTTGGGGCTTCAAATCTTGGTGCGTACAGCGCTGCTGCCTATGACTGCATGGGTATTCTGATCCAGGCGATCAAGACGGCGATCCAGAATGGCGCGAAGCCGCCCACCAGCTCTAGCGATAGTGCCGATGCACAGACCTTCCGCCAGGCGGTCATTAATGCCGTTCAAAACATTTCCTACAATGGCGTATTGGGCCATCAGTCATTTGATGCCAATGGTGATACGACCAACCGTGTCATCACCATCTACAAATTGGGTCTCAATAGCAGCAATCAGCCTGACTGGCTCTTTGCTACGGCGGTTACTGTGTAGGAAGACCTGTTGGGAATACGCTGCTTGTAGCGTAGTGTAGTGTAGTAACGAGAAAACTGAACCGGAATACCTCAGCCGGTTCGGGGTTAATACGATGGGGGTAGCGAACGGCTTGCTGATAGATGTTTGCTACTCCTTTCGTTGCATCCATGTCCTGTATTTCCTGGGATAAGGAAGCAATGTATTTTTGAAAGGTGGTATGAGCTATATATGACAACCTTTCTGCAAGAGCTTGTGGTTGGCATATCGACCGGCGCGATTTATGCTCTGATCGCTCTGGGCTATACAATGGTCTACGGCATCATTGAGCTGATCAATTTTGCGCATGGCGATATTTTCATGATTGGAACGCTGGTGGCGATTGTCATTATGAACGCTTTCGGCGTTAATGCTAACACGCAACTGGCGGGTTTCCCCCTCGTTGGGATTATGCTAGTGACCTGCATTGGCACCATGCTGGCCTGTGCTGTCCTCGGCCTGGTGATTGAACGGGTTGCGTATCGTCCCCTACGGAATGCTCCGCGTCTGGCTCCTCTTATTACCGCGATTGGTGTCTCGCTGATTCTGGAAGATGCTGGTAAACTCTGGAAGGGTGTGAGTATAGTTTCGTTCCCCCAGATTTTCCCTCTTATTAATTATAGTATTGGCCCTATCACCATCAACAGTGTCAATATTCTAGTGCTAGTTGTGTCTGTTGTACTGATGATTGCGCTGCAATTGCTGGTAACGCGCACGAGGATTGGGCGTGCCATGCGAGCGGTTGCGCAGGATCGTGAGGCGGCGGCATTGATGGGGGTGAATGTTGACTTCGTGATTAGTTTTACCTTTTTTATCGGCGCGGCCCTGGCCGGAGCGGCGGGTTTTATCTATGGTCTTCAGTATGGTAATACTTTCTTCTACATCGGTTTCCAGTTAGGTCTGATTGCCTTTACGGCGGCAGTGCTGGGCGGCATTGGTAACATTGTTGGAGCCATGCTTGGAGGGTTGGTTGTGGGTATTATCCAGTCGCTGGCATCTCTTATCCCTGGCAGTGTATTACCGCATGGTGGGGCGGCCTGGTCAGAAGCGATTATCTTTGCTATCCTGGTGTTGATCCTGGTCTTTCGTCCTTCCGGTCTGCTTGGACAGCAGACACCGGAGAAGGTTTAAAGTTGTACATGTGAGTACACCGAATTCATGAGTGTAATGGAGTGATTGACATATGTCTCTAGCAAGAAACGCTCCGGCCTTACTCCCAGGTGGAAATATCCGCAGGCTGCTGGCAAAGTGGATTATTGCACTGATTATCCCGTTGCTGGTATTTACATTTTGGGCAGGGGAGGCGATTATCAATACGGTGGTCTCTCCTGCGACCGCCCCGTCGGCGGTGCCGACCGATGTGGGATCACTGATACAGTCTGCGCTCTTTGCCGCCGTAGTCTATCTTGTGGTAATAGCGTTGGCAGGCTACGTGGTTGCTACTGATAGTGGGCGTGACAGATTCTGGAAAACCTGGCTTGATGTTGCCATTTTTGCGCTGGTTCCTCTCATTCTGATTATCTTTGCCGGGCAATTTGCCGGTGAAAATGCGCTGATTCTTGGCCTTGCTCTGAGCGTGGTTGTATGGGGTATTTATTTCCTGATCAGGAATCTGATCCAACGCAGATTACCGGCGGCAAGCAAACCGAGCAAGCAAGATATTTCTCCGGTAGCCGATCTTCCCCCCTCGGTAGTGAGGCAACGGGCGGTGCTAGGCTCCTTCTGGTTTGCGGTTGCGCTGGATGTGATCTGGTTGGTGATAGACCTGGTCTACTTCTTTAGCGGACAGATTGGGCTGACCATACTGATCTGGGTGATTGTCCGCACGCTGCTTCTTCCTATCCTGGGCTACGCAATGGGGCGTTTCGCGGAAGCCTATATTATGTGGCGCGCCAATCGTGCTATGGCCGCTAAGGGAACAAATGGGACAGGTGGAGCGAAGAATGGTCAAAAAGAGGCGATCAATGCCAATCCAGGTAGTTCCAATGGACTGGCGCGGGCACGAGCGCGCATCATGAATGATCTGCCCTTGCGCAGTGCGGGGGCGCAGCGTTTCATGTTGACGTTGTTGATTGTGTTCTTGCTGTTCTATCCGGCCATCGACCCATTTCTTTTCGGTTCAGGTCTTGATGGGCGTCTATCAGGTTATGGCGATGCGGGATATTATGTTATTCTGGCACTCGGTCTGAATATCGTGGTTGGTTTTGCTGGTTTGCTCGACCTGGGCTATGTGGCCTTTTTTGCCATAGGTTCCTATGTGTGGGGCTTTGTTGGTTCCAGTCAGTTTACTGTCATTACCGGCATACAGACCAACCTGCACGTTGTCTCCTGGCTTTTCTGGCCGATGTTGATTGTGACCGCATTGATTGCCGCTTTCTGGGGTGTGTTACTTGGTGCGCCAACCCTGCGTTTGCGCGGTGATTACCTGGCGATTGTTACCCTGGGGTTTGGTGAAATTGTGCCGGTTGTTTTCCTTGAAATGGATAAATACACCAATGGTTCTAACGGCATCGTTGGTGTCCAACCGCCTGCCTTTCCCGGTGCTAACTGGAATACCTCGACTCCTTATTATTACCTCATTCTGGCCTTGATCGTACTGGTTATCTTTGCCAATCTTCGCCTGCGTGACTCGCGTCTGGGGCGTGCCTGGGTGGCTATTCGTGAAGATGAGATCGCGGCCGCTTCGTCGGGGGTTAACCTTGTTAATACAAAATTGTTTGCCTTTGCGGCGGGTGCCTTCTTCTCCGGGCTGGCAGGTATGTATCACGCTGCGAAGCTAGGTGTGGTTTCGCCGGATAATTTCAGCTTTGGTGATTCTGTGATTTATCTGGCAATGGTAGTCATTGGAGGTATCGGCAGTATTCCCGGCGTGATAGTTGGTGCGCTGGTGGTCTATTCGCTCAATGAGTTTCTGTTACCCAATCTGGATGCGGCCATGAACACCCCCGGTAGTGTACTCTATCCATTTCATCAGGCTATTACAAGCGTGATCCCTGGTTTTGCCTTTGAGAATATCCGCAATCTGATCTTTGGTGTCCTCCTGATTATCATTATGCTCTTCCGTCCTGAAGGACTGATTCCCAGTGCGCGACGTCGTAGGGAGTTGCATCGTGAGGAGCAGGATGAGGTTGAGATTGGGGCGTTGGATGTCAATCCTGGGGCACCGGGTTTTGAGTCAGAAATCCATGTCGAATAGTTGCGAATGGAGTCACAGATGAGCGTTGCAGACGGGCAGGACATGCAGAATGGGACAAGACCCCCTCTCCTGGAGCTGGAGAATGTGACCAAGCAGTTTGGTGGCCTGGTTGCGGTAAAAGATCTTAATTTGCAGGTGTGGCCCCGCGAAATAGTCAGTATTATTGGGCCGAATGGTGCAGGAAAGACCACTGTGTTCAATCTAATTACTGGCATTTACGTTCCTACATCCGGCGATATTCGTTTGGAGGGTAAGTCAATTAAGGGGCTGAAGCCGGAGCAGATTGTGGCGGCGGGTATCACACGCACATTTCAGAACATTCGCCTGTTTAACAATATGACAGTATTGGAGAACGTGCTGGTAGGTCAGCATACGCAGTTAAAAGCCTCGGTGTTGGGATCATTATTTCGGACGCCGCAAGTGATGCAAGAGGAAGCTGAAGCGCGTAAGCGAGCTATCGAACTGCTGAGTTTCTTTGGACGTTCGCTGGTGGAGCGGCAGGATGAGTATGTGATCAATCTCTCCTATGCCGATAAGCGTCGTGTCGAGATTGCGCGTGCGTTGGGTGCCAACCCCAGGCTGCTTTTGCTGGATGAGCCTACGGCGGGCATGAATGAGGCTGAGACGCTCGAAGCGGTCAGATATATTCGTCGCCTGCGGGATGAGTTGCATCTGACCATTTTATTGATCGAGCATAAACTGGCAGTCACTATGGGCATGTCTGACCGTATTGCCGTTCTCGATTATGGGCGCAAGATTGCCGAAGGGTTGCCGGATGAGATACGCCGTAATGAGCGGGTGATCGCGGCCTACCTGGGAAAAGCGGCGAAGGCCGATGAAGAGCTTTCAGAGAGTTGAGACACCGGACTGAGCCGGGATTGAGAGTGAAAAAACGGGAGAAGACGATGTCTACAACGATGTCTACGATGTTACGACTTGAGAACATAGATACGTATTATGGACCTAGTCAGGTGTTGCATAATGTTTCACTTGAAGTCAATAAGGGCGAAATAGTTTGTCTGCTGGGAGCGAATGCTGCCGGAAAAACGACGACCATGAAAACGATTTTTGGGCTGGTGCGTCCCAGAAATGGCTCAGTGCGGTTCGACGATAAGCCAATAGAGAGAAAATTGCCAGGCGATATTGTGCGTATGGGCCTGGTGCTGGTGCCTGAAGGGCGTCGTATCTTTTCCCGCATGACGGTACTGGAGAATCTGGAGATGGGCGCGTATAGCCGCAATAATCGGGCGGAGGTAAAGGCGGATCTGGAACGTGTCTGTGAAATTTTCCCACGTATTCGTGAGCGCCTCAAGCAGGTTGCCGGTACCATGTCTGGTGGTGAGCAGCAGATGTTAGCGATGGCGCGTGCGTTGATGTCACGTCCACGCATGATTTGTATGGATGAGCCTTCGATGGGGCTTTCACCACTACTCGTGGAAACCGTCTTTAATACAATCACACGCATTCGCGCTGATGGTGTAACGATCTTTCTGGTGGAGCAGAACGCCTCAATGGCACTGAGCCTGGCAGATAGAGGGTATGTGTTGCAGACGGGCAGAATTGTATTGAGTGATACTGCTGCTAATTTATTACAGAATGACCTGGTACGTCAAGCTTATCTTGGTGGGGCATAACAGATCATATATGGAGGAACCACCGGTAGGGACACGATTTATCACGCCTTTCCTGCTTTTACACATGTTCCCTGTTGTTTGTATAGAGCGTGCAGAATGATGCCGTTTGGAAGCGCGTTGTTCCACCAGGGATTACACGAATGCGAGGTTTAAACGTGATAAGTCATGTCCTTACGGATTACGTGAGATAGAGCTTACAGGTCATCCAGTTTTTTGTGTAGGGCCTCGATCTGTTCGATAATCTCCGCCAGAGTAGTAACGTGTAGTAACTCCATCTGCTCGCGCAAACTTTCTAAGTGTTCCAACAGGTCAACGTCGTCAAAGTCCTCGTCGTCAAGATCATCCAGGGGATGCTTGTAAGCTTCAAAAGCAGCCATGGTGGTCAAGCTCCTTCCAAGAAAGGCATCTCCGTGTGAGACGAATATAATTTTATCCGGTTGATAACACCTTGTATATGTATACGGTACATTTGGCTGATGGGTTGCTACAGGTTGCTATGAAAAGAGGAAAGAGGTGTTGGCATCTTCATATCCCCAGGCGGCCTGGCTGTCGTTGCCTCCGTCTACCAGAACGGGCTTGTTTCGCGCCTGGCCGTTATTTGTAATGGACACGATGTAGAGGCCCTCTCTGGATAAAATCTCCTGTCCTTGCCAGAGCTTTCGTCCGCGAGTGAGAAAGAGAAAACGTGTACTGTCGCTGGCCCAGATGGTGTTAGCAATGGGATGAAGCAACGTATCTACGCCGGGCGGAGGAGTTGCTTTGGTGGGAGACGCGCCGGAGGAATCACTCAGCAGTATATGTTGCTGTCCTGTTGCTAATGAGATCAGGGTAAGTGTATGCAAGCCATCAAGCAGTAAAAACTGGCTGTTGGGCGACCAGTAGGGGATGCTCTGGCTTTCACCTTTGAAGGTCAGATGCGTATTATGTATAAGGTTAAGAATAGTATAGCTGGAACCAGTGCTATAGAGGACGTTGTTGCCATCTGGTGCCCAGGCGAATTGTGTGCAGCGGCAAGTAGCGAGGGTCGATGTCTGCCCGCTGGCAGAACGGAGAACGAGCTGGACGTAGTGAGCGGCAAGTGAGGGGGGAGCAATGGCATAGAGCAGTGCAGGATGCTGATGCGCTGGTTGCCACAGCAGGCGTTCGAGTGTGGCGGGTAGTGGATGACCGGGTAGACTACCGTGTGATAGGTAGTGCTGGTTGGTACCGGCCAGCGTTGTAGTGAAGGCACCCTGGGCGGAATCACCGACGACAGTATTGGTGCCTGTGGCAACGGAGGGAATGGCGTAGCTGCTGGGCAATGTTTTTGTGGCGATGCCACCGGGCTGATCGTCCTGTGAAACGAGCCAGAGCGCTGTAGCGGGACTATTCGCCGGGAGTGTTTCTTGACGATAAATAAAATGATCGCCGCCAGGATTCCAGAAAGGGTTGCTATAGCTGATGTTGGTGCTGGAGAACATATTGGGCATAGGTGTGCCACCATTAATGCTGATCGTATTAATGGTGCTGGGAAGATCGCCCGGTTCCATGGTGAGTGGGTTGTTGGAGATATGCTTGCCTGCTGTAGTGCTGGCAAAAGTGGGGTCAAGTTGGCGGTAGACTAAGTACTGGTGCGAGGGGGACCAGCTATAGCTGAGAACAGGTAGTGAGTCGTTGACGATGGCGAAGGCGTCCGAGCCGTCGGGGTTGATTGTCCAGAGATGGCCGTTGCGGATGAAGGCGATTTCGTTGCTACCGGAATGGCCTGGAGTGCAAGCGACCAGGGTGGGGAGAGCGAGTAGTAGAAGGAGGGATAGATAAAGCAGAGGCAGCGTGTGCCACCGGCATGTTTTTTGTCGAGTTGTCTTCATAGAAGGTATTTGCTTGCCGTCCTTTGGTGCTATTGAGAGATATGGTATCATATTTCGGACATATTATAACACCGGTTATTGTCTCATTTGCTGGAGTATGTGTGGAACTAAGACATTTTCTCCCCAAAGTGGTTTTCCGACCGCGACAGGGGCCACGGTGGCGACGTTACATTATTGATACAATGCTGGCGACATTGAGTGCGTTAGCAATGACGCTTGTGATTTATACCTGGCGGCTCTATCCAAATATTCCTAATATCTCGTTGCTCTATGTGTTGATTGTGATGGCGCTGGCGAGTACACGTGGGCGTTATGCTGCTATCGTCAATGCCGTAGTAGCGTTTCTGGCTTTCAACTTTTTTTTAGTGCAACCGATCTTTACCTTTGCGATTGCCAAATTTGATGAGTGGTTGGCGCTGGTGATCTTTCTAATTACGGCCATCATTACCGGGCAACTGGCCTCTGATTTACGCTGGCGGGCCGAGCAGGCGAGCCAGCGTGAACGTGAGGCGCGCGCGTTGTATCGCCTGGTGAGTGCCACGACGAAGGAGGAGAGCCTGGAGCGGCAACTCGAACTGGTAGCGAAGGCCATCGTAGATAGCTTTGCGGCGGCGGGTGTGCGTGATTGCGCTATTTTTTTACCGGGGCCTGACGAGGGGGTACGTTTGCTTGCCAGTGCATCGGTGGCGCTGCAACCGATACGCTTACGACAGAACGAAGAGAAGGAGTTGAAAAAGGTCATAGATGAGCAAAAGATTGTGAATATTCGTTGGGATGAGATGATAGTTGGCGCGTCAGAGTCAGGTAGGGAGCGAAAAGGTAGGCGCAAGAAAACGGGATATCTCTATGAGCGTCTCTTTCCGCTCAAGGTGGGACAGCGGACCGTTGGTGTGGTAAGAATAACGGTGATGCAGCAGGAGCGTAGCGAGGAACTGTATGTGATTGATCAGGCGGGAGTTGGTACATCGCGCAATATCTTCTTCCTTTCCTTTTTAGATCAGGCGGCCTCGATTATTGAGCATGCTCGTCTGAATCAAGAAAGTATGCAGGTTGAGGTGTTGCGGAGGACAGATGAGTTGCGAGCGGCGCTGCTCTCTTCGGTTTCGCATGATTTGCGCACGCCGTTGTCATCGATCAAGGCGGCGGCCAGTAGTTTGTTGCAGAAGGATGTGCAGTGGAGCGAGGAGGAGCGGCGTAGCTTTGCGATGGCGATTGAGCGCGAGGTAGATCGTTTGAATCGTCTGGTCAGTAATTTATTGGATATGTCGCGTATTGAGGGAGGGGCACTGCAACCGGAGAAAGAGTGGTATCCTATTGATGAATTGATTCATGATGTGGTGAGTCATGTGCAGGCGCGTTCGGGCGAACGTGAGCATCCTATAATGGTGAGGATAGAGCAAGATTTGCCGCCGGTGCAGCTGGATTACTTGCAGATGGATCAGGTGCTAACCAATTTATTGGAAAATGCGATGCGCTACACGCCGGTTAATTCGCCCATTGAAATATATGCCCGTGTGCAAAATGAGAAGATACTGGTCAGCGTGGCGGATCGTGGGCCGGGCATTCCACAAGGGGACGAGGAGCGCATTTTTGACAAATTTTATAGTGTTGCGACCGGTGAGCATAAGAAGCGCAAAGGTTTTGGGTTGGGATTGGCAGTTTGCCGGGGGTTGATCGAGGCGCATGGAGGGCGTATCTGGGCGGAGAATCGCGAGGGGGGAGGAGCCATCTTCTCTTTTACGTTGCCTTTGCAGACAGAGGTGTTGAGATATGAGTAAAAGTGGAGCGCGTATACTGGTTGTAGATGACGAGATAGAGATAGTACGAGCATTGCAGCGTAGTCTGACGGCGCATGGTTTTGAAGTTTTTACCGCTAATAGTGGTGAAGAGGCGCTAGACGAGATTATTCTGCATCGCCCTGACGTGATGCTACTAGACCTGGGATTACCAGGGATGAGTGGTCTGGAAGTGTGTAAGCGGGTGCGCACGACATCAAATTTGCCGATAATAGTCCTTTCGGTCAAGGGAACGGAGCGTGATAAGGTGTTGGCACTTGATCTGGGAGCCGATGATTACGTTTCCAAGCCGTTTGGCATTGACGAGGTGTTGGCGCGTGTGCGTGTGGCGTTACGCCACGCAGCTCAGGTACAGGCTGGTGTCGAGCCGTCGTTTGTAGCCGGGCCACTCAAGGTTGATTTTGCGCAGCGCCAGGTCATGGTGAATGGGCAGGAGGTGAAGCTCACGCCAACTGAATATGATCTCTTGAAGGTACTGATTAAAAATAGTGGCAAGATTATGACGCGACAGATGCTGTTATCGCAGGTATGGGGGTCGGGCTATGGGCGTGAGGCGCACTATCTGCATGTATACATTGGGCAGCTACGGCGTAAGATAGAACCGGACCCGACGCATCCGCGTTTTATTCTCACGATTTCCGGCGTGGGTTATCGTCTTAATAATGAAGATGAGGAAAAAACCTGAAAAAAGAAAAATAAGTAACTTTATTGACAAAAATTCATTTTTGAAGTATATAAGCTGTGCGCCGTGTTCTTTATCACCTTAAGAGGTGATAAAGAACACGACGCGCTTGCTTGATATTTTCCCGCCAGTAATACCTAAGCCCAGTTTTTCAAGAGATGTGCCACGCGCCCGTCTGAGGTGATTTCGTAGCGAACGCGGTCAGGATTAATGTCTGTAAACTGCTTATCTTCTTTAGCGGCAACGACGGTATCGTGGGGATGGATGATGTGCCAGGCCTGGGCGATAATATCGGGCTTCTGTTCAAGGTAGAAGTAGTAGCGGTTAGGGATTTTGGCTTTGAGAGCCAACGCTTCGGCCTTGCCGAAGTACTCTTTGGCCTTTTGATCTTCCAGATAGGGATCAACGATTTCCATCATGCGTGGGGCAGTTGTGCGTGGGACGGGTTGCCCGACGTAGAGGAAGACGAGGGGGCGGTTATCTGCGCTATGCACTGCGGCCTCGATGATGGCATTGTTGGTTCCATTATCTGCTGTTAAGACGGCCATAACAGAGTCCTGAATGCGCTGGTTGATGCGCGTCATTGGCGCGGGTACATAGACCAGACCTTGTTTTTCCTGATAGCGATAGTTAATGTAAGCGATGAGCAGGCCGAGCAGGGTCACACCGCCGCCGAAACCGGTTGCCAGTGGTTTGGTAATCAAGTTGGTGGACCACGCGATAACGACCATGATGGTGGTAAGGATACCCAGAAAGAAGTTTATTTTGAACCAGAGACTTCTGGTTTCGTCTGCGGTAGCGTGACGATTCTCCAGGAGCAGTTTGTGTGTTGCTTCTTCAGGTGTGCGTGTATGACCGTTAAGCTCTGGTTGTTCTTGTGATAGAGTAAGTTGGGCGCTGTTATCAAGAGAGCTGTTGCTCTCTGGCAGAGAGCCGTTGGTGGCTGGTATAGTGCCACTTTTACCGGTGGCAGGATTCTGCGACTGCTGTATTGTTGAACGGTGTGCGGCTTTCCAGTCGCGGTAGCGTGCGATGTCCAGGCTAAAGCAGGTGAGGGAGAATGCGCCTAGCAGGCCGAAAGCGTACATATCGCCCAGAATATTTACCTGACCATTGACGACGATCAGAATGATAATGGGGATGCCAGTGGCCAGCATGATTGAGAAATGGGGTGTGCCGCGTAGTTTATTGCGTTTCAGGATGAATGCGGGCAAGAAACCCATATTTGATAAGGCCATGAAGACGTGATAGGAGCCGATAATGGCGGTGTTACTGGCGAAAACCAGTAATGCACTGGCGCTGATGGCGACCTCTGTCTGGAGAATGTGGCCCCAGGTTCCTCCCCAGTGTCCACCGAGCAATGAGATCAACTGATCACTGGTAGCAGGATTAGCGGCATATCCCTGTTGAAGCAGCGTGGAAAGCATAGTCAGGAGTGGGCTGGTGATACCGACAGTCAGAACCACAAAGAGCATGGCGAGGCCGGCTATTTTTCTATGTGGCTCTCTCATCACGGGGGAAAGCTGAGAGATGCTTTCCAGGCCAGAGAAGGCCAGGAAGGAGCCGGCGAAACCGATGAGCAAGGTTTCAGGTGTGAGAGTGTGGCCTTTAAACATCTCACCAAAAAGGGAGAGGAATTGACCGAAGCTAATATGAGAAAAGGCGGTAATCAATACTGCTATGTCGCTGGCAAATGCGACGACCGCGCCGACAAAACTGACTCTTGCGCTTTCGCTGATCCCGACCCAATTGAGTATCCCAAGCAGGGCCAGGACGACGACAGTGAGAATAAGCGCGGTAAAATTGTTATTGATGAGAGGTATGACGACCCCCAGATAGAGCAAGCCTGAGAGGCAGCTAATGGCGGCTGTCAGGAAATAATCGACCAGGATGAACATGCCGCCCAGCGCGCCCGCCCAACTGGTAAGTGCCGTTGCTGAAACGGTGACGACGCCGCCGCCTTGTGGGAAACGATGTGTCACTTCAGTGTATTTGAGCGACAATAGCACGAAAGCCGACATGGTAAGGAAGACGAAGAAGCCGGCCAGTGTACCAACGTGGGGGGTGTTGTACAGAATCCCCGGCGTGTAATAAACCGAGGTTCCGATGTCGGCAAACACGATGGCCCAACAAAGGATGGGGCCGAGCTGACCGCCGCCATGATGTCCACCATGTTCTGCCTTACTTACTGTCTCTTGTGCCACAGATTCCTGTGCCATAATAGAAAATCATCCTCTGAGTAAAGAGATCGCTTTACGCGACTCTAGCATTTTTGCGTGCTATACTTCCTAACATCAAGTACGGAAGTACAGGTACGTATGCTACATAGTGTAGCACAGCCTCGTGAAACAATCAAAATTTCTTGAGCATAATCACGACAATTTTGAGGAAATCTTTAGAAGTAAGAACTTTCTCCTGAGCTGATCCTGAGAGTTTCTGCTCTACAATTGAGAGGAGTATATGCGAAATTGCGGTGGTGGAAGATGGGCTGTATGAGTGATCTGCATGCTCAACAGGAAAAGGGTGTTATGGAACAGCGAAAAGAATATCTTTTCGACAAGAATGACGACGATGATAGTGGTGGAGATAAGGCAGCGTCGGATCAGAACGTACCTGTGATTGAGGATGATCCGGCGCTGCTTATGCGTGCGGAGTATCGTCCTGGCAAGTTTTCGACGCAGCAGCGTTTACGTATCATTCGGCCTAGCCGCAGTGCCTTAGAGCGTGTTGGTCAGAATGTTCTCAAGGCCACTGAGGATGCCTTGCGGCCTGAGTCGGGAGCGGAGCGTGTTTTGTATGCTATTCGGCGTGTCCTTATAGGAAGGCCACTGGCGAACGAGCAGGCGGTGCATGAGCGGCTATCGAAAGTCAAGGCACTGGCAGTCCTCTCATCTGATGCTATTTCCTCAGTTGCCTATGGCACAGAAGAGATCCTTGGCGTTTTAATTCTGGCAGGAGCTGGCGCACTGGGGCTGGCCTTGCCTATTGCTGTTGCCATTGCGATTCTGCTGGCGATTGTGGCTCTTTCTTATCGACAGACGATACCCGCTTATCCGAACGGTGGCGGTTCCTATATTGTGGCGAAAGATAATCTTGGCACATTAGCGGGATTGATCGCTGCGGCGTCTTTGCTCATCGATTATGTTTTGACTGTAGCGGTCAGTGTTGCCTCTGGTGTGCAAAACCTGGCATCATTATTCCCTGCACTCACGCCCTATATCGTTACGATTGATGTTGGGCTGGTTATTTTTATTACGGTTGTCAATTTGCGCGGTGTACGCGAATCCGGATCCGTTTTTGCTGTACCTACCTATCTTTTCATTGGTAGCGCCTTACTTTTGATTGTGGTAGGACTGTTCAAATTGTTTATATTGCACATACCGCCGAGGCATGTCGGCTTTGTGCCGGTTGCGGCAACGGAGCCGTTGACGTTGTTTCTTATTCTGAAAGCCTTTGCTTCTGGTTGTTCGGCTATGACTGGCACCGAGGCGATCTCCAACGGCATCCCGGTTTTCAAGAAGCCGGAGCCACACAATGCAGCTATTACGTTGACGTGGATGGCGACGATCCTGGGAACGCTCTTCCTCGGTATAACGGTGCTGGCACTGAGCTATCATATCGAACCGTATGCGGTTGGGTATCCAACGGTGATTGCCCAGATTGCGCAACAGGCGTTTACTGGCCCGCTTTACTTTATGTTTCCGGTGTTCCAGATTTCGACTCTGTTAATTCTGACACTGGCGGCTAACACGAGCTATGCTGATTTCCCGCGTCTTGCGTCATTGCTGGCCCGCGACAATTTCATGCCACATCAGTTTGCTTTTCGCGGCGACCGCCTGGCGTTCTCGACCGGTATCACCTTTCTTGCCGGTTTGTCGATTCTGCTACTCGTTGTCTTCAAGGGTGATACATCTCATTTGATTGACCTGTATGCGGTGGGTGTGTTCATGTCTTTCACCCTCTCTCAAGGGGGTATGGTGCGTCACTGGTGGAAGCTGAAGAATGAACATCGCGGCTGGCAACGGAGTATGGTCATCAACGGTCTAGGTGCCTTTACCACGCTGGTAGTGGCTGTCGTTATTGCTACCACAAAATTTTTGTCGGGGGCCTGGATCGTTGTCATTCTTATTCCCCTGCTGGTGCTGATGTTCCTGGGCATTCACAAGCACTATATGCGGGTTGAGCGTGAGCGTACCACCGGTGTGCCTAATGTACCGACAGCGATAAAGCATCTATTTGTTGTGCCTATTGCAACTCTTGATGCCGTTTCTATTCAAAGTCTGGCATATGCACGCTCGCTGTCTCCCAATGTGATTGCGGTGCATGTCGCGGTTGATGAGGGCGATGCTGAGCGCGTGCGGGAAGAGTGGAACAAATGGAAACCGAATATTGCCCCTGATGAGAAGACGGAACTGGTTATCATCGATTCGCCCTATCGTTCTCTGACTCGTCCATTGCTGTACTATATTGATACGTTGCATGAACTCTATCCAGAATATACCATTGCGGTACTGTTGCCAGAATTTGTAGTATCGCGCTGGTGGGAGTATCTGCTGCATAATCAGACGGCATTACGCTTAAAAGCCGCGTTGCTGTTTCGCCCTGGTATCGTTGTGACGGATGTGCCACAGCATCTCTATCGTGGGCGTCGGACTTAGAGCGGTAGCGGGATCAGGGTGAGTGTGAGGCATTGCCCTTACTATGGAATACGAGGATGGAATGCATCGTATCGTAGTAGGGGCGATGCCTTATGTTTATTCGGCTATCTTGCTGAGAGGCCGGTTGATTTGGCTGTGGCTGCCCTTGCGTTTTCTCGCAGCAAGCTGTAGAATCAAGTGTGGTTCCACATTGTTTGGTAGCGTAAGATGATGCTGGATTGGTTATCCGTCTATCCCCGTCCAGGTTTATGCATTGCGCGATACCAACCCCCAAGAAAGGTAGCACAAAACTGAATGACCATTACTACTCGACCGCGCACTATTGGTGAGTTGCGTGAAAGTGGATATAAGGTTCTTTCTGTCAAGGAAGAGATGCGGAAGAATCTGATACAGAAAATTCGTAAAGGGGAAGAGTTGTTCCCAGGGATCATAGGCTATGAGGATACGGTGATTCCTCAGATTGAGAATGCCATTCTCTCTGGCCAGGACATCATCTTTCTTGGCGAACGTGGACAGGCCAAGACACGTATGGCCCGCAGCCTGGTAAATCTGCTGGATGAGGAGATACCTGTTATCGCGGGCTGTGAGATTAACGATAATCCCTTCGAGCCAATCTGTCGGGCGTGCCGTGACAAGGTGGCGGAGTTGGGCGACCAGGTGAGAATTGATTGGCTCCCGCGCGAGCGGCGCTATGGCGAGAAGCTGGCCACCCCTGATATTACAATTTCTGATCTCGTAGGAGAGGTGGACCCGGTGCGTGTGGCCGAGGGGCGTTACCTCTCTGACGAGTTGACCATTCACTATGGCCTTATTCCACGCACGAATCGCGGCATCTTCTGTATCAATGAGTTGCCCGATCTTGCGGAGCGTATCCAGGTCGGTTTGCTCAATATCATGGAAGAGCGTGATGTGCAGATTCGTGGCTACAAGATTCGCTTGCCACTAGATGTCTACGTGGTTGCCAGCGCCAACCCGGAAGATTATACCAATCGTGGACGTATCATCACGCCGTTGAAGGACCGTATCGGTTCGCAGATACGCACGCATTATCCGTTGACGGTTGAGCATGAAATAGAGATTATGGAGGCGGAGAGCAATCACTTCGCTACAGAGGGCATAGAGGTTGTCTTTCCGCAATTCATGAAGGAGATCGTTGCAGAAATAACGCACCTAGCCCGTCGCAGTAACGACATCAGCCAGCGTTCCGGTGTGAGTGTGCGCGTCTCGGTTGCTAACTATGAGAACGTGTTGAGTAATGCCTATCGGCGGGCCTTGCGTCTCAAGGAGCGTTATGCGGCACCGCGTATCAGCGATCTCGCGGCGATTGTGGCTTCGACCAGTGGCAAGATTGAGTTGGATACCGTTGGCGACGTGAAAGAGGATCGCGTTGTGCAGAAGATAGTTAACGCCGCTATTCTCAGTGTGTTTGGTGACTACTTTGAAACGAAAGAATTTGACCAGCTTGTGGCTGGTTTTGAGCGTGGTCTCGCCGTGCAGGTTGGTGACGACATGCCTATCATGGAGTATGTCAACCAGGTGGCGAAAATCGGTGGCCTGAGCAAAGCCATTGATAAGCTGCACGCGCGCACCAATCCGGCTACTATTGCATCGGCTATCGAGTTCATTCTTGAGGGATTGCACCTCAATCGTCGGCTCAATAAGGACGAGGTAAGTGGTAAGACGCGCTATCGCCGTTAAGGGGTGAAACACGAGAGCCAATTCACAAAGGGACATGTCACATGTTCAAGCGTTTCTCTAAAAACCGCTATGGCTATTCTCGTTGGGATGGTACGCAGAATATCGAAGGTCTGGATGCTGACGACATCCTGAAGGCCCTCTCTGACGACTATCTGGAGAATGGCGACTTGCAAAAGGCGCTCAAACGCTTGATGCAAGAGGGTATTCGCTCGGAAGACGGACGCCGCATGATGGGCCTGCGCGAGATACTGGAGCGTATGCGCAACATGCGTAACGAGCAGTTGAGCCGTTACAATATGGCCTCCGGCGTGATGGACGATCTGCGCCAGAAGCTGGAGGAGATCAAGCAGATGGAGCGCGAGGGCATTCAGCGCCGCCTGGATGAGCGTCAGCTTCAGTCTGAACAATCTGCGCGATCTGCGCAGTCCAACTCACCACAGGGACAGGGGGCGTCGCAGAGTGGTACACAGCAGTCTGGGCAGCAAGGACAGCAAGGACAGCAAGGGGAACAGGGCCAGTCTGGTCAGGACGATGATGGATTAACGCCTGAGCAGAAGCGGCGCATGTTGGAGATGATCGCGCAGCGCAAGCGCGACTATCTTGATAATCTTCCGCAGGATATCCCTGGCCAGATCAAGTCGCTCTCTGAATATGATTTTATGGATGATGGAGCGCGGCAGAAATTCAACGAACTGCTGGAGAGTTTGCAACAGCAGATGATGCAGCAGTTCTTCCAGGGCATGCAGCAGTCGTTGCGCAGCATGACCTCTGAGGATATCGCTAATTTGCGCGAGATGATCCGTGACTTGAATAAGATGCTGCGCGAGCGGCAGGAGGGACGCGAGCCAGATTTCGACTCGTTTATGCAGAAGCATGGTCAGTACTTCCCCGGCGTGAATTCGCTGGATGATCTGATCGAGCAGATGCAGATGCAAATGGCGGCCATGCAGGGTATTCTGGATAACCTCTCGCCTGAGCAGCGCCGTGAATTGCAGGAACTCATGGAGCAGTTGATGGGGGATGACCGCATTCGGGTTGATATGATGGAACTGGCGCAAAATCTGGAGGCGCTGGCTCCGATGGAGGAGGTACGTACACGGTTTCCTTTTCATGGCCGCGAGTCATTGCCACTGAACGAGGCGATGCGCATGATGAGTCGTCTCCAGCAGATGGAGGGTCTGGAAGATCAGATTCAGGAGGCGCGCCGCCTGGATAATATCGAGGCCATCGACAGCGAGAAGGTCAAAGAACTGCTGGGTGACGAAGAGTATCAATCGGTGGAGCAGCTCAAAGAGTTGATGAAGATGTTGGAGGAGGCGGGTTATATCCAGAAGAAAGGGAATCGCTGGGAGCTGACAGCGCGCGGCATTCGTAAGATCGGTCAGAAGGCGTTGCAAGACATTTTTAATAAGATGAAGCGCGATGGCTTTGGACGCCATGTCAGCCCATTCCGGGGCGTAGGTGGCGAACGCACTGATGAGAGCAAGCCGTATCAGTTCGGCGATCCATTCCTGCTCGATCTGGAAAAAACGCTGATGAATTCGCTCTACCATAGCGGTGTTGGTACGCCTGTCAAGCTGTCTAAGGACGATTTTGAGGTCTATCGTACCGAATTCACCACACAATCGTCAACGGTGTTGATGATTGATATGAGCTTGAGTATGATCTACAATGGCTGTCAGCAGGCGGCCAAGAAGGTGGCCGTGGCTTTGGAGAGCCTGATTCGCTCGCAGTTTCCGCGTGACAACCTCTATATCGTCGGCTTCTCGTACATGGCGCGCGAGTATAAGCCAAATGAACTGATAGAGATAGGTCCGTATGATAATGATCGCGGCACGAACATGGCGCATGGATTGATGTTGTCGCGCAAGTTGCTGGCGCGACATCGTGGGGTTAACAAGCAGATCATCATGATTACGGATGGTGGCCCGACCGTCTGGTACGAAGATGGGGAGTGGCAGTTTGCCTATCCAAGCCCCTGGGCGGAGCAGCAGACCTTGTTGGAGGTGCAGCGTTGCACGCGAGAAGGCATTACAATTAATACCTTCATGCTCTACGACGACCAGTGGATGGTGGCTTTTGTCAATCAGATGGCTGAGGTGAACCGGGGCCGTACCTTCTACGCAGACAGGGATAATCTGGGCGAATACCTGCTGGTGGATTATCTCAATAGTAAGAAGAAGATCATTTCGTAGATGTCGGATGAGGCGTCAGCACTGTTCAAGCAGGGTGTAGAGCGACTTCAGCTTACGCTTAGTGAGCGCCAATATGAGCAGCTCATGCGTTATCGTGAAGAGTTGCTTGATTGGAACACCCGTGTGAACCTGACGGCCATT
>Ga0080006_1107972_pt1 | contig 90481 bp, 87 predicted proteins | sample RS3BMetagenome_FD_69209 | JGI IMG/M metagenome (GOLD analysis project Ga0080006, IMG submission 69209) | Ferric oxide microbial mat and aquatic microbial communities from Rainbow Spring, Yellowstone National Park, USA - RS3B (SPADES... ... | reverse complement strand
AGGCAGAGGAGCCGGACCCGGCGGGCACGCCGGTCGGGGGCGCGGCCGCCGCTGGTGCGCAGTCGTCGACCGCCCGCAGGATCGCCTCGGTGGGCGGGGGCGCCGCCGTGGCTGTGGGCGGGGTGGCCATCCCCAGCGCCTGGGCCGCGCCCAAGGCGCCCACCACGCCGGGCGCCGCGGGCGCCCCACCACCCCGTGGTCCACCCTGCTGGCGAGCCAGATGATGGAGCGCCAGTAGCAGAAAATCCTGACTATTCATTGGCTTGGCTCCTTCTCACAGCAGGGTGGAGAGCAGACCGCCCAAGCCGCCCAATCCCGCGCCCAGCGGTCCTGCGCTCGCACCCAGCATCGACCCGCCCAGCAGCGATCCCAGCCCGTAGCCTCCCAGGCTGCCCGCCATCAGCCCGCCCAGCGGATAGAGCGCGTTGGGATTGGTCATGTTCGAGCTGGAGTTGTAGGCTCCGCCCACCGCCGCCGGCATCATCGCGGCCAACTGGCCCAGAGTCTGGTAGGGATACAGATACTGGCTGATCGCGTTTTGCTGGGCTGCGTTGAGTTGCGCCTGCTGCTCGTTCTGGCTCAGCCCGCCCAGATTCAGCAACGCTTGGGAGGGCGCGAAGGTCGCACCCAAAAGCCCCGGCACCAGTTGCTGCTCGGCAAGCTGATTCTGCACCCCCTGCTGATAGGCCCCGCCGTAAAGATTGGTCGCCAGATTCTGCAGCGTCGTGCCCAATCCCTGCTGCGCCAGCCCCTCGCTCTGCTGTTGGGCCGAACCGCCGAAGGCTCCCGCATGCGCATACTCGGCTTGGATTCCCGGCTCGGTCGCGTATTGGTACTGCTCGGTGACCGGCAAGGCCGCCTCGTTGAAGGCGGCCTGCAGGTAAGGATTGGTGGTCGGATTGAGATAGGCCCCGGATAGCGTGTTTTCCGCCTGGCTCAACGCCGGCCCCAACAGCCCTTGCGCGCCGATCGCCGCGCCGTAGCCCAGGTTCAGTCCCGCCTGTTGATCGGGCGATAGCGGCGCGACCTGGCTCTGCATCCCGGCCGGGTAGCCACCGGCCAAATCGCTATTGACGTAGTTGCCGGTCTGGCCTAAAAGCCCCATTCCGTAGGGCACCGCCCAGGCCGGCAGATTGGATTGGGTATTGCTCGAGACCGTGCTCGGCCCTCCACCTGATGGCATCGCTACAGCTCCTTCTGATAGGTCACGTCCTTGATCGCGAATCCCGCCCGCTTAAGCCGCCGCTCCCAACCTCGCCGCGGCGACTGGAAGCACAGCGCGTCGATTCCTGCCCGGCGCGCCAGCCGACAGATTTCCGCCAGCCCCAGTTCCACCACCCGCCGGCGGCAGGCGTACGCCGCCCACAGGTACATCAACCGCCGATTGGAGTACGGCTCCCGGCATTCCTTGAGCACCACCGCTCCGCCGTAAGCGCCCTCGAGCAGCCCGACGTGGAGCGTGGCCGTACCGGTTTGCAGCTCGCGCAGCATGTCGGCGGGACGCAACGGCGAGTGGGCCCGCAGGCATGCCTGGCTCAGACCCGGCGCCACCAGCGGCCAGAAGGCTTCCAGTTCGCCGCGCGTCACCTGACGCAGACACCAGCTCTCCATCGTCCCTAATCGAAATCCGCTCGCAGATAGACCGCCCCGCTGGTGGCCAGGCTCAACTGGGGCGCGCTCGTGCTCTGGGCCCAGCACAGCCCGTTGGCGAAACCGCTGCCTAAGCCGGCCGCCGCGCTCTGCCAACTGAAGCCGCTTTGGGCTGCGACGTAGATCAGCACGTCGGGCGCGACGCCGTTGACTGGCAGTGCGCTCGCGTCGAACAGCATCACCCACACCGCGCTGGTGGCGCTGTTGTACCCGCTCACGCCCCAGACCCGCACCGGCCCATCCGCCACGATCACGTCGCCGCTCTTGTAGCTGGAGCCCGAATTGTACTTGGCGGGCAGCTCGCCCGCGCAGAAGGTCAACGATCGCGCCATCGCCCTAGCTCTCCTTTTTGCCCCGCGGCCGTTGCTGGATTGAAGGAAAGCGCCGGCGCACCGCGGCCCGTACCTGCGCTTTCTCTCGCGCCGTCCCGAACTGCGCCACCCGCGCCAGCGCCGCCCGTGCATGGGCGCGGTCGTAGATGGGATACTTGCGCGCCTTGGGCAGCGCGAAGCTCTTGGGATGTAGCCGTGCGCGTTGGCGCGCGCTCAGTTCAGCCATCGCCGACCCCTCCATCCAGCCTTCAGGGTGCGCTCAGGTACCAGCGCGCACCGTCGTAATACAGAACGATCAATTGATTGGGAGTAACCGCGACCGGGCTGCTCAACGCCAGATTCCCGCCCCCCTCAAGGCTGAAGCTGCTCAGCGGGATGAGATAAAGCGCTCCGCTGAAACCAACCGGCGCCTCGATTCTGACCAGACTGCCGCTGCCGGTTACAAAATGGGCCTGCGCCGCGATTGCGACGCTCGCCCCCGCTCCGCTCACGCTCAGCGTGCTCAGGGCGGAGCCCGGGTTGCCGCTGGCCCCGGCGCTGTTTGCCCCCAGGCCGTTGAGCGCGGCCGTCACCGCCCCCGCCCATGGCGCCAGGCGCTGGAACAAGGCCAGCCAACTCTCGTCGGCCGCCGCCGGCAAAATCAGGTTTGCGATTTTGCTTGCCATCAGCGCGTGCCCTGCGCCTGCCAGTCCAGCTCTAGGCCGATAATCTCGCAGTCCGCCGATACGCTCAGTTTGGCCGCGTGATAGCGCGCGCTCTGGCGTAGGCTGAACCAGCCGTAGCTGGTCAGCGGCACCGGCGCGCCGGCGTACTGCTGATCCCCCAGGTTGAAGCGATACAGCGGTTGCAATTGGGCCGCGCTGGCGGCGGGGTAGAGCGAAAACAGCGGTCGCGCGCCGCGCCACAGGCTGAAACGCCCGCCGATCCCCAAATCGCCACTGGTCAGATAGGCCCCCTTGGGCGGCCCACTCAGTTGATAGATAGCGTTGTCGGCCAGAATCAGGGCCTGCGAGAAGACCGCCAGCGGCGAGTACTGCAACTCGCCTGCCAGGTTGACCGGCGCCTGTGCGACCGCCTGCACCGCCGCCAGGTTCACTCCCGTGGTCCACCGATCCAGGCTCGGACTCCAACACAGGTACCGATCCAGGCTACCTGGCGGATTGGCCGCCACCGAAGGGTAGTACCACATCACCACCGCGCGCAGGCGATCCCATACCCCCCACACCTGGTTGGCGTTGCTGTTGTCCAGGCTTTGCTCGAAGAACCAATCCCGCAGCGGACTCTTGATCGCTCGTGGCGGCCCGCCGTCACACAGGTAAAAATCGTCGAAACCGATAAAAGCGTGGCTGCCCCCAAGATCCACCACCGCCTCGTTGCTTACCGCGCCCCGGTCGGCGGCCAGCAGACTGAACCCCCAGATAATCGGTGGTCCAAGATAGCTGCCCAGATAGACCGCGCGCTGCTTGTAGATCAGGAGGTTGGCGCCTAGTGCGCGTGCTCCCACGATCGGCCCCGGCGTGTCGCCCAGCACCCCGTTGGCGGCCTGGGTCGCGATGTCGGGGCTCCAGGTGGCGGAGTTGCCGATTCCGCAGCAGTTCCAATCGTTACCCGCGCTGTCCAGGATGAAAACGAAATCCCCCACCGCTGCGACCAGCGCACCCCGCGGCGGATTTCCCCCCAGAGCCGCTGCGCTGTTGTAGTTGGGAGCGCTGAGCACCTGCGCCGGATCGTTGGGGTTAAGCGCAATTACATCGGCGCCGAAGGTGGCGAAACGCCAACGCGCCGTGCGGTAATCGCCGCTGGTCGGCGGTCCCGCCGCCGACGGGCCGTTGAAGTTCTGTCCGCCCGAAACGTCGACGAAATCCTGGCCCAGCGCTTGGTATTGATACAGCCGGGTTTGCGCCCCGAACAGCAGATTGGCCCCTCCCACCTGCTGATTCTGCTGCAGATAGGCACCCATCGCCGGCTGCGCCATCGGCGCCGGCGCCGCGCGTACCGGTGCTTTGAAGGGCCGATAGCCGGCCGGCGTCGGGTACATCCCGTTGCTGTCCACGATAATCCCCGCCGTGTCGCTGGCCAGATCGGGGGCAAATCCGCGCGCGAAATTTACCTGTACGATCGCCATCGCCGCTCTACCACCACGGCCGCAATCGCCCGGTGAATTTCTTCATCCCGGTTTCCAGCTTCAGTTTGCGAAAGAACTCATCCGCCAGCCCCTTGTCCACCGCTGCGCCGGCGCCGTCGTTGAGTACGTTGAGCCGCAGCAGATAGCGCGCGTAGGCCCGAATCATTTCCCGCGCCTCCATCGTCCAGAAGTTGCTATCGCTGTCGTTAACCGGAGCAGGTATTATCTGAATATAGTTGTAGGTCAGCGTGTATACGGCGTTAGGAGTAGGAAACAGCCTGACCTGCATGCCACCAGCCAATAGATTCAGTGCGTAATCGACCGGCGGCCCCTGAACTGGGCTTAGCTGGTTGGAATCTTCCGCGTTGAGCCGATCCCAGCTCTTCCAACGTAGCTGGTAGACCGTACCGGAGGCGGTTGCGAACAAAGCCCGCAGCTCGGCGATATCCAGAGGCGCGTTGTAAATATTGACCCCCGCGCTGGTGGTCTGGGTAGCCTGGGCGTCGTTCTTGAAGAAAGCGTCGCGCCGGTAATAATCGCAGGCTTCGACGATCGCGTTGGCGATCTGATCGGCGAGATCGGTGCGTTGCAACTCTTCCGCCATCCGCGCCTGCATGTCGGAAAATGTCGAATCCGCCACCGCCCGCTCCCCTCCGCTCGCACCGTCGTCCTCTCATCTTCCCCTCCTCCACGATTCGTCATGGAGGAGGGGAAAGAACGCGACACCTGCCGGCTACTTGCGATCCCGCTCGCGCCGCTCACCCATCGGATCGTCGTCGTAGGGGTTGCCTACCGACTCCGTCTCGATTCCCGCCTCGAACCGCGCGCGCGCGTAAGGGATATCCCACGCTCCGCTCTCCCGATCCGTGACCTGTTTGGTGCCGCCCGCCGGCTCGTGCCGCTTGCTCGGCATTTCCTCTTTCATCGCCAAATCTCCTCTCGCGCCTACTGGCTCTGCCCGCCCCAGAACAGAGCATGACCGGTGATAGTCCCGTTCACGGTGGGTGTGGTCGGGGCCGCGTGAATCTTGAGCACCAGGTTGTCGGCCGCCGCGTAGCGATATGGCAGCGCGCCCTGTTGCCAATTGCCGCCCGCGATGCCCGCGATCGTGCCCGGCGTCAGCACCGTGGCCGTCGCCGAGCGGCCCAACGCGCCGGCCGCGATGTAACGCTGGCTGTTCGCCCCGTCGCCCAGATCGATCGTCACCGTCGGGCTGCCCGCGCTGTCCAATTGCGGGCAGTCGATCGCGAAGTCGATCAGCGCGCAGTACGCGGGAATTTTCAGCAGGGTCACGCTGTCGCCCAGCCCCAGGCCGCTGGCCGGGATCGCGAAACTGAAGGTCTCCACGAAGGCGCCCGGCTCATAGACCGCCTGTACACCCGCCGTTTCCTGAGTCGAATAGTAGTTATTGGCCATTGTCTCTTACCTGTCTTGCCCCGCTCCCTACATCAACTGCGCCCAGGTGCTGGTCACGATCGTGGCGAAGTCGGAACCATTGAAGGTGGATTTCACGCAACCGAACACCGATCCCACCGCCACTCCGACCTGATCTTCGTAATCGTCGGCCTGCGTCACCCACTTGTACTTGGTCGGCCAGTTGTAGTTGCGTCCGAAGGCGATCACCGCCGATTGGGCTCCGCAAAACAGCCCCCGCGCCACGTCGGTCGTACCCGCCGCGGGCGCGCCCAGGTCGGTATGCAAGCTGTTCTGGGTATTGTCCCCGTACGGCACCCGCGCGTCCTCGTGCAGGATTACGCCGTTGAACATGCCCAAGGCTCCGGTCAGGATCGGGTTGTCTTCGACCTTTCCCCCCTGCATCGCCGCCATCTGGATATCCTTCCAGTCCCCGGCGGTGGTCGATTTGCGCAGCGCCTGCACCTGGTAGGGATGGAGCAGCATGACGTAGTATTCGCCGCCCGATAGCCGCACCGGCCGGATCGCCGGCGTCATCGTCTTGGCCCGCGCCACGCACTGGTCAATCAGGGAAAGCGTAAAGGTATTGGTCGCGGTGAGGCTGGCTTCGCTGCTCGCTCCGCCGGCGAATATCTGATGGTTGTTGTCTGGCGCCAACGGCTGGTTGTTGCCGGTATAGCGGCCATCGCTTTGCGCCGCGTTGCCGCCCAGATGGTTGAGCACGGCAACGTCGTAGCGGCTGGCATACCAGTCCGACAACGCCATCTTGGCCTCGTTCATCAGGTTCCACGGTACCCGCTGCTGCGACACCGATCCCTGTAGCTTGACGGCATGACGCAGATTGTCGATCAGCAGGGAGTTGGTATAGAAGGTCATTGCCTCCTCCTGTCCCTGCAACACGCCGAAACCCAACACCCCGGCACCCGCCAGTTGCATTCGCAGCGAATAGGTAATCTTGTCGCCCGGATGTTTCTGGGTGTCGTCCAGAATCTGAATCAACGATTCCGACGTCGGCCCGATAAACTTGGTCGCGACGGTCTTTTTCTTGGTCTCGCGGTAGAGCTCTTTGCTCCACAGCAAATTGGTGGACGGATCGGATGGATTGAAAAAACTCGTGGCCATCGGCCAATCTCTCCGCGCTTGCTGGTCAAAGAGTAGTTCTCTCGCGGCCGCCGGCCGCGAAAGTCCCTTCCTCAACGCCGAAGGATTGGCTGCTTCGATCTCCGCGCCTTGGGCGCTTGGATGAAGCCGTTCCGCTAAAGCCCGGACGTGGCTGCTCCCAATCAGGCTCGGAGCCGACCCCGGCGCTTTGGTTTACGCACTGCGCCGGTCAAGTGCTGGCGGCGTCACTTGGGCGCCGCGCCATCGGCTATCGCCCCGATGTGGCAGTCTCTCGCACAGGTTCAATTATACCCGCGCTCGTTCCTCCCCCGCAAATTTCTCCCTCGGGATGTTGATAGGGTGGGAACGCCGTCACCTGTCCGTCGACACCGAGACTCCCCGCGCTTGTCACCCAACCCCGCTCTCTTTCTGCTCGTGCGTTGGTAAACTAAAATCGTAATCGTTACGTCTTTTAAGGATGGCGACCGTTTTGCTCCATTCGCACAGCACAGTTGAACCGATTGAGATTAGGCCGGCGCGCCGGGATGTGGCTTTGATCGCGCTTCTGCTGATCGTTTTGCTCGCCGGCTGGGCGGGCGTTGCGATCGCGGGGGCAACGCCCCGGCTTGAGTTGGCCCAAGCCACCCAGTTGCAGAATTTCCAGCCCGGCTATAACCCCCAAGCCCCAGCTCCCAACAACTCCCAGCAGACCCTTACCCTCCCACCCGCGGCGCCACAGTCTTCGGCCCCACCCACACTCACTATTCCGCCCGCTCGCGGCCAGACCGGGACGCTCGAGCTCCCCATCCAGCCGGGGCCGCAAAGCAGCGTCGACCGGATTTCAGTCACCGTCACCCGCGACGGCGGCGGATGGGTGCCCGACCTGCGCAAGCAAGACCTCAACATCTATGAAAACGGCGTCCGCCGTCCGATCCTTGCCCTTCAGCGCGATACCGACACCCCCGCCAGCATCGGCATCGTGGTCGATACCAGCGGCAGCATGGATTGGAAATTATCTGCCGCCGAGGCCGCCCTGCGCCATTTCGTCAACACCCTCAACCCGCGCGACGACGTCTTCCTGATGGCCTTTTCGGACCGCGCCTACTTGCTCCAGGACTTCACCCACGATCCCGCCGCTTTGGACCACGCGATTACCATCCTCCATGCTTATGGCCAGACTGCTTTGTTCGACGCCGTGATCCAAGGGCTGGCCAAGGTCGAACAGGGCCAATGGCCCAAGCGGGCTCTGCTCGTGATGACCGATGGAATGGACAATGCCAGCACTTACACGCTGGCCGACGCGATCGCCGCCGCTCGCCGAGCCGGCGTCTTGATCTATACCGTTGGGCTGGGCGTCTCGAACATTCCAACCGCCGGCAGCGGCACGTTCTTCGGCAGATTGGGCTTTGGTCGCCACTTGCTGATGGCTCAACAGGAGGAGGTTGACGCATCTACCCTGCGCACGCTGTCCGAAGATACCGGCGCAACCACCTTTGTGCTCAATCCCCGCGTCGCCGACCTCTCCGAGCTGGACGCTCACTTCCAGGCCATTTCCACCGAATTGCGCGAGCAGTACACCGTGCTTTTCTCCTCTTCCGGCGGTCCTGGCCCGCATCCGATCAGGGTTGAGGCAACGCGCCCCGGACTCGACGTGCGCGCCCCCAAATGGGCCGGTGCACGCGCCTACTCCGCCCACCGCTGACACCAGCTTGAAGGGTATTGCGAGGCTGCAAGGTTCACCAAAGCGTGGCCGCTTGGGACATGCCGCACTAGTTGGCTACCCGCCAGGGTGAGCTTTCACCCCAGCTTTGCAACGCAGCTCTGGCCCAGGCGGTCGATTTGTCCTTGTGGCAGGAGGTGCAGGGGTTGGGAATCCTGTACTTGTCGGTCATCTCGGGCGCGATGAACCGAAAGGTGTGGGCGTGCACGAAGACGCCTGGAACCCCTTCACTCTCGATTGCCGGCATGTGGCAATCCACGCAGCGGCTGCCCGGCGTCCCGTCGCGGTGATGGGTGTGCTCAACCAGGGTGACCACACGCGGTCCGTTGGGGGAGCCGGGACCGTGACAGGTAAGGCATAGGCGCTGCGCCGGTTGGCGAAGCTGGGCATAGTTGCCGGTGCCGTGAACATCGTGGCAGTCGAAGCAAGTGATGCCGCGGCGGTACATCACGCTCTGCACGAAATCGTTGCCCTGCATCCGGTTCTTGTGTGCCGTGCCGTCGGCGAAATAGTAGAAGTTGGTCTTGCCCAAGGTGTGATCTTCCAGCTTCCAGAAATCGCGCAGGCGTAACCCAACTCCATATCCGACCGGCCAGTCGTAATAGCGGCCTCCGATCGGATTACCCGGCGGCCGGCCCTGCGAATGGCACTGGATACATGTGTCGTTGGCGGCGACGTAATCCATTCGCGCCGGATTGAAGATGTTGTCCGCGCTGGGGCGAGCCACATGCAGGCTGCCCGGACCGTGACATCGCTCGCAGCCCACGTTCCATTCCGCGACTCGGCCCGTGTGAACGTCGTAGCCCACCGAATGGCAGCCGTCGCACAGCGCTCCCGTGGGCCGCTGAAAATTATCGGGCGGATACAAGGAAGCCCACCAGTCCGCGCCGGCGCCGACAAAGTAGGGCAGCCAGCGCCGCGCCTTGATCGCCCATTGGACCGGCAGCGCGAAATAATCCGACCCAATCCGGGTGAAGTAGCGCTGCTTCCATAAGCTCCCATACACCAGCGCGACCTGGTCGGGAGAAAACTTCCACACCGCATTGTCGGCCAGATCGCCGGCGAAAGCCCGCGGATACTGGCGAGGATCGCGCACCACGTTGGCCATCGGCGTCTTGCGCCATCGCGCGTAGATGGCGGCGTGGCAGCGGGCGCAGGCCTGCGAGCCGGCATACTTGGCTGCGGCCGTCCTTACCGCTTCTGGGCTTGGTGCGCTCGGGCGCAGGCTGCGCAGGTACAGCACGAGCTGCCATAGAGAATCTGCGGTTTGCGGGCGCGGGCTGCGCCACGCCGGCATCCCGCTCAACGGTACGCCATGCTCGATAATAAAATGCAGCTCGCCGTCACTGAGATTCTGAGTCCGCGCCGACAGCAGATCGGGCACCCGCGGGTAAAGCCGGCGGCCAAGGACGCTATGCCCGCGGCCGTCGATCCCATGGCAACTGGCGCATTGGAGCAGAAAAGCGGTGCGCCCGGCCTCCAGATTGGCGCTGTCGTAAGTCAGGGGATTGCGGCGCCGGCGCTCGCCCGGCGGGATAGCCAAGTGGCGTAGCCGCAACGCGATCGCGGTCTCCAATCGCGACGGACCCTTTGCAGTGCGAAAGAGGCGGCCAATCCACAACAGCGACAGCATCGCCCCGGCGGCCATTACCGCAATCAGAGCGAGCGCCAGGCCCCGCCAAAGCTTCGCGCTCATGTTTCCCGCGTCATCCGAAGCTCTGGCACCGATGGCCTATGGCATATGCCGACACGGTCATAAGTTACGCCGGCTTTCATTTCGGACACGCTTATGCAAATTACCACTTGCTCAACGGGTTCCCGACAACGTCCCCCTCCCCGCGAGTGGGAAATCGTCCAAGCCCGGTGCTTCGGGCACGGGCGTGGGCTGAGCTAATCATCCACCGCGCCGGGTGCGACGCCTATCCTCGCTGCAGCAGTGCGTTCAGATCCCCGCCCGCCTGCTCCAACAACTTCTCGTATGCTTCATCGTCCAGCGCCGCGATCGCCTCCAGGGTCAGTGGCGCCTGTGCCGCCCTTCCACCCATCGCCTGCAAGCTCTGGCCGGCGGCCTGCTTGCGTGCCAACTCGCGAATCTTCTCTTGGCCGCTACCGCCCGACCCACCCGCGCTCTTGTAACCCCATTCCTCGGCCAAGCGATAGGCAACTTCGGCCGGATTTCGTCCTTGGCGCAAAGCCGTGCTTACCAGCATCTGGCTATCCTGATTTACCATCCTGGCGCGCTCGGCCTCGTCCGTGATTCCGATCAGTTCCAGCTCGCGCGCCCGTCGTGCCTTGATATACTTCACCCGCTCGTAATAGTCGGGATGGCCGTTCTGGGCGTATTCCTGCTCCAGCCGCCAGGCGATATTGCCTTGATGCTGCACCGCAGCCGCTTGTGCCGCCGCTTGTTGATGCTGATACAGTTCGCTCAGCGCTCGCTGATACTGGCGCATCTGCCAGGCCTGATGGAGCGCCGGGTCGGCGGCGCGATCGGGTTCCGGATCGCTTGCCTGCGCCCCGCTTGCCTTGCGTTCCTGCAACTGCGCCAGCCGCTCGTTGGCCCGTTTCCACGCCTCTTCCTGTGCCGCCAGCTTACGCCGCAATTCCCGCACTTCCTGGCGCTCCTTGACCAGCGACCACGCCGGGACGCTGTCATTGGGCCCCAACTTGCGCATCGCTTCTTCGCTCAACCCGCGCCGCTCCTCGATGCCCGCCGCCGGCTCCTCGCTCTCGCTCTGCTCTCTCGCTCCCGTCTCAGCCTCCTGCGAGGCCTGCGTCGCTTCAGCCTGCGCCGGTGCGTTCCCCGCCGCCAGCAACGCCTCCTCGCCGGCGTCCAACAGCTCCGGATCTTCCCCCGTCCCGCTCTGAACTACTTTGTCGGCCACCTGAATATTCTTTGCCTTCACCGCTTCTCTCCTGCATCCGAAATCGGCTTCCGCGCGGGTTCACGATCACCGCTGTGTCGCCAGGTTTGCTATTCGAATCGAGCTGCTAAGCTGCTCTCGCCCGTCCCTTTGCTTGTAGGCTAAGCGCCACCTTGGCTCATGTTTTTTGTGCGATGCGGGAACGACAGCGCTGCTCTCGCCCATCGCTGCACTTCCCGTGAGCGCCCAAATCGCGATGGGTTGGTCTGCGCTCTACCAGTCCACTCCCACCTTGGCACCCGCCTCGATCGCGTCCATCACCCGCCCCAGCGCCTGCCCATCGAATTCAACCTCCAGTCCTTCCACCGCTTCGGCATGCCGTAGCGCCGCTCCTACCGCCTCTTCCAGGCTTTGGCCCAGGCCAATCGCCGAGCCGAACTCCCGAATCTTCAGCGGCACCGCGTAGTCCTGCCCTTGAATTCGGCAATGGCCGTGGAGTTTGACGAATTTTCGCAGTTCGGGCGGAAATTCCACGCCCAAAAAATGCTCTCGCCCCCATTCCGAGCGCAGCACTACCTGCGCCATGTATCGGGCCACCGGCCGTGGCGTCACCAGCTCGCCCGCCGCCCCCTCCCACATGATCTCATCCCAGTTGGAGAACAGCTCGATATACGCTTCCGACGGTGGCGTTCCGGCCCGCATCGCCGGGTCCATCAGATATGGCACACGGTCGTTGCCGATCCGCACTTCGCTGGAAAAAAAGCCCCGGCATCCCAGCTCGCACAGCACCGGCGCCAGCCGCTCGTTGATAACTTTCAGGCCGGCGGGCAACCGCTCCCAGCTCCGCACCTGCCCGATATAGCCGGCATCCTTGGCCTCGTAGCCGAACGCCGCGATCGAGGGAAAGCGACCGTCGATCGAAAACCCGTCGTATCCCGCCTCGACGCCGGACAGCGGCTCTTCGACCACGAATAAGGTCTGGCTCGCGCGCGGCCCCAGATGGAGCGCCAACTCGTCGAGCAAGGGCTTGGTCGCCTTGAAATGGCGCGCCCTGAAGGTCTCGACGTCGCCCCGGAACAGGTTGCCCTTGACGTAGACCCCAGGATGGGATTTCAGATACTCGCCGAGCTGCTCCAGGCCGGTTACCAACTCGTATGGACCTACCGCCAATCCCACCTGATGCAGGACCCGTTTCAGCTCGTCCCGATACAGCTCCAGCAGTTCGGCCTGCCCCGCGCCCCACACCCGCTTTCCCTGTCGTCGCAGATATTCCTGTTCGGCGCCGAAGTAAGTATCGGGAAATACTATCAAGTCCGCTTCCTCGATATGATCCCAGGCGTTTTCGACCCGCTCGATTCCCTCCAGACCCGCTCCGATATTGAATCCCTCCGACACCGGAAAGGCACAGCGCCAGCCATTGCAGTAGTACAGTACCCGCCCAAAGCTCTCGGCCAGCTTTTCCGCCACATGCACATAAAGCCCTTGATCGATCACCAGCGCCGTCTTGTCCCCAAACTCCATCCCCGCCTCCCTAGCTTGTATCATCGCCCACTTTTGACTCTTCCCGCGTGATTGGTCGGTAGGACACAAGAGCATCGCCGCCGCTTTTAACTCTGGGTCGCGCCGTGGGAACGGCCGGCCAGCGTGGTGTCCCCTATATGGCTTAACGGCGAGCCAAGCGTGTCATCCTGAGGCCTGTAAATTTCTTTTCCTCAGATTAAGCCGACGAGCGCCGCGAACCGTGGGCAACGCTCCTGTTCTTTCTGTCAGGTTAAGCTGCGTCGAAACATCTCGCGCGGTTCCTCCGCGCGATTCACTCCGGCCCTCGGCGACAAGGTCTACTGGGCTCGCCGCGCGCCGTGACGCGCCAGCAACTCCGCCACCAACGCCCCTTGTTCCAGCTCCTGCCGTCGGGCTCGCGCCTGCGTGTCCATCAGCTTGCCGGCCGTCGCGACGATCGATCCCAATTGGCGCAAGCGCGATTCCTGCTGGCGCAGCGCGAGATTCTGCTCCATCACTCGCGCCCGTGTCGCGGCCAGTTGCGCCGCCCCGGCCTGGCCTTCACTCCGCGCCGTAAGCGGAGCTGCCGCGCCCGCGCCCATCCTCTGTTCCAACTGCGCCTTGAGGCGCGCCACGATCGACGCCGGAAACGGACTGTAATCGAGAATCTCGGGCAAGAAGGCGTTGTTTTTGATTAAGACTGGGATGATCGGCGCCATCTTGTCCCAGAACGCCTCCTTGGCGTTGGGCGATTTGGTCGGCTCGTCGATCACCAGGCTGTAGTCCACCGGCAGATGCTCGCGCAGCAGCGGAATCGCCTGCGAATTGTACGGCCCGCCCAAGCTCACCAGCCGGCCATCGGCCACAAAGTTGCGGATAAACTCGAACACCGTGCGGGCCTCCTCGCGCAGGTAGCGAGTCAGCGCGCTGAAATAGCCCGCATTGATCGTCATCCCCTGCACCTGGCGCTGACGCTGCGCCACTCCGGGCACGTCGCCCACCGTTGCCCCCAGCAACTCCGGATTGATCCCCGAGACCCCGCCCAGCGCTTCGATACACCACTTCAGCATCACAAACGTGCCCTCGGGCAGGGCCGGACGCGAACGCTCCTGGATGCGCGGATGGTTGCCCGACAGCGCTCCGTCCTCGAGCAGAATCAGCGCCGCCGGATTGGCCCAGTCCTGCTCGGCCCGGGTCGGGTCGGCGAACGCCGTGGCTTCGGCCAACAGCCCGCCTTTGGCGTTGCTGTTGATAATATGCAAGGTCTGACTGAAGAATTTGTTGGCGAAGCGCTGGGGATCCATCAGCACGTGCAAGAGCCCGCGCCAGACTCCAACCGCCGCGTCGAAGCCGCCGGTCAGCGCTTTGTAGGTAAATCCTACTCCCTGCACTGGCAGTTCGCCTGCTGCCAGCTCGATCGGCCCCGCGCAGAAGACCCGCTTGTACACCCGTCGCTCCTGGCGCACGTAGCCGACTCCCCCGCCCTCGCCCCCCTCCACCATCCGTTTGCCCAGGGCCGCCAGTCGGCGCCCCAGCCGCTTGAATTCGTCCTCTTCCAGCTCCATGAGCTGCCCGCTAAGCGGGTCGGCCAGGCGGTAGCGCGGCTGGACTTCGTAATACTGGTACTCGACCACCCGCACCGTGCCCGACGGCGGCCCGATCGCCAGTTCCGTCTGATTGTCGGGCTGATATTCGATCGGGGTCGCGTGCTCGACTTCCAGCTCGCCCTGCCCCGGCCGCTCGCTCAGGAATTGCGCCGCCCGCAGCTCGCTCTCCTTGTCCGGCCAGCGCCGGATAGCCTCCTGCAGCGCAATCTCTTCCTCGCATGCCACCCAGCGCGCATCTTCGAGGTTTTGCTTGCGCGCGGCCGGGTCCCAATGCATCTTCAGCCCGTCCACCCGCTCCACCACGATCCGCCCCTCGGGGTCCTGCTCCATATCCAGCCGAATCCCGGTCCAGCCCATCCCGCGCACCAGCATGTCCTCGAACGCGGCCGATCGCTCCTCGGGCCCGTTGCAGGCCTCGATTACCGAACCGTAGATAGCCGAGGCCAGTTCGCCCGCGGCGTTGGCCAGCGCCGCCTGCGGCATCCGCGGCACGAACACGATCTCCTGCCGGTTGTGCTGCTCGGTGCCGGCCACGATTCGGATATATTTTTGGGCGTAGTTGAAGACCGCCGTGGGCCGGTCTTCCTCGTTAAGCCGCGCTTCGTCGGCTGGATGCCATTGCTGGCCGGCCATGAAGCGGTCCGCCGCGCGCGCTTCCTTGCGCCAGCGCCCCACCGTAGCTGCGGCTCGCTCCAGGTCGCGCCCCACCCGGCGCGCCAGCTCGCTTATCCCCCAAATCCCTGCTTCGCCCTCGCCGCCATCTGCAAGCTTCACCCGCTGCGCCGCCTCCGCTCCCCCTGTTCGCTCGCCCCTTAATAAAATACCATGGCGCCGATAGTCACCGCATCCTTGCCTCGACCAACCCGCTATCCCGTTCAGATAGCGTGAAGTCTTCAACGCGACTTAACCGCAAGCCTCGGGGCATCGAAAGCCTTTGGTTTTGCCTGTCAGGTTGAACCGGCGAGCAGCGCGAGCCGTGCGAAACATTTCCGCGGTCCCTACGCGCGATTCCTCTGCTGCCTCGCACCGCCCAATCGCGACCGACGGCTCCTGTCTGTCATCCCGACCGAAGTGGAGGGATCTTGTATGTCTGCCGGGGTGTCGGCAGAAGGATTGAGGAAGGGGCGCGGCAGGCCGCAGGAATCTCGCGCGGTTCCTCCATTCGATTCACCCCGAGCCTATTCCCAAGTCATCCTTGAACCGCCTTCGGCGGATTCTTCATTTCGTTCGCGCTCCTGTTTGATAAACTTATTTGCGGGATTGCCACACTGGCAGATTCCCAAATCGAGGACTCAGTCTTGAATCCAACCGATTTGCTGCTCGTTGACGATAGCCCGCCCGACATCGCCCTGGCCCTCCATGTCGTCCAGGAACGCCGACCCCAACCGACCGTGATAGTCGCCCACCGCGGCGCCGACGCGCTGGATTTCGTCTTCGCTACGGGCAAGTTCGCCAGCCGCGACTCCACTGACCGGCCGCGCTTGATACTGCTTGACGCCGTGCTGCCCGGGATAAGCGGTCTGGAGGTGCTGCAACGCCTCAAGGGCAACCCACGCAGCCGGGCGATCCCAGTGGTGGTGCTGAGCAATTCTCGCGCAAAAACCGACCTGGACCGCTTCTATGCCGCGGGGGTCAACGCCTACCTTTACAAAGACACCGACTTCGACAACTTCAGCCGCGCCTTGCACATCACTTTGGATTACTGGCTGAAATACAACCTGCTTCCCCCTCCTGCCACTGCTTGACCCTGGTTCGCGATTGGCGCGCCCCAGAACCGCGATTACCACGAGGGGTTGTTAGCGAAACAATCCTGAGGATAGCGACTGAGCTTCTCAAGAAAACATACGGCGCGCCGGTGTGACACTTTCAGCCTTCGGGCGCGAGGCGAAAAGGCCCGCGGCCCGCGCGCCCCATAAGATGCTCACCGGCGAACGCCCGATACCTGGTACCGCGACGCCCGTTATCCGACGACCGCCAACCCGACCTCCTCGCGCCCGGCCACCGGACGTACCCGCGAAATCGCCGTCGCCGCCACGACCATCGCCGCCGCGGCCAGATAAAACGCCGGCAGATAACTTCCGCTCCGATCGAAGATCAAGCCCGAAACCAACGGCCCGAATGCGGTCGCAATCGCCGCGCCCGACCGCACCATCCCGCTCAGCGTCCCCAATCGTCGCATCCCCAGGCTTTCAGCCAGCAGAATCGGCAGCAGCGGCGTCACGCAGCCGGCCCCGCCGCCCCATCCCAGGATAAAGCCAGCCAGCGCTAGCGGCGCCAAGCGGCCCCCGGCCCCGGTGAACGACAGCAGACCGGCTGGCACCAGCAACATCGCGATCGTCAGGCTGCGTCGCGCCCCAATCCGATCGGCCATGGCGCCGAACACCACCGATCCGATCGCGCTCACGCAGACCTGCCCGCTGAATACCCAGGCCGCATGCTGCGCCGAGTAGCCAAGTCCGATCAGATAGGTAATCGAATGGACTTGGACCGCGCCGAACGCAAAGGAATAAGCGCAGTCGGCCGCCAGCACCAGCCAGAATGCCGCCGCGCTCAGCGCCGGGCCCAATTCCAATCCCGGCAGCGCCGCCACTTCCTGCGCCTTGGTTCGTCCCGCCTCGCTGGCCGGCCGGGTCCGGATAACGCTCAACGCGATCGGTAGTCCCAGCAATAACGCCGGTAAGCAGACGAACCGGAAGCCTGCCCGCCATCCATAATGCGCGATAAGCCAGGTCAGCGCCGGCGGCGTCGCCATCATCCCGATCGCCAGCGCGAACCACAGCACCCCGCCCGCCAGGCCGCGTCGATGGCCAAACCAGTTCACGCTCAGCACGCTGACTGGCAGGATTCCCGATAGCATCGCCCCCATCCCGTACAGCGCGAACAGCAGCACCATCGCCCCCAGCGAACCCACCAAGCTGGCGCTCCACAGAGTCGCGATTACCACCACCAGCCCGGCCGACATCACCCAGCGCGCGCCAATCTCATCGAATAGGTAACCGACCATGAATCCCACTAGCCCACCGGTCAGCGTGCTGGCGAAGGCTATCTGGGCCACCTGCTCGTGGCTCCAATGGAAGGCGTGGATCAGCGGGGTCATCACCGTCGCGACCAAGGCCAGGCCCGGCCCCGAAACTGCTATCTGATAGACGATAAGCGCGCCTAGCATCGCGCGCGCCCGCGGCTGCGCTTTCACCCTCGACACCCCTCTCACGCCGCCGCCGATTGCGGAACCTGGTCGGCCCCCGGCGCTGGATGGACCAACGCGATCGAGCCCGCCGCAAGCACCAACAGACCGGCGGCGAGCAGGAAGGCCGGCACGTAGCTGCCGGTTACATCGAACAGGTGACCGGCCACGACCGGACCCAGGGCGGTGGAAAAGGCCGCCACGAAGCGAATCACTCCCGACAGTGTGCCCATCCGGCGCAAACCCGTGGTCTGCGCCAGCAACACCGGCAACACCGGCGGAATACAGCCCGCGCCCAACCCCCAGAACAATACGAACACTCCGATCGCGACCACTCCCCAATGGCGATCGCCGGCGGCCGTGAAGGCCACGATCCCAACCGCTATCACTATCAGCGCCGTGCTTAACATTCGCCGCGCACCAAACCGGTCCGCCAGTGAGCCGAAGGCGATCGCGCCTACCCCGCTCACCAGGGTCTGGGCGCTGAACACCCAGGCCGCCTGCTGCGGGCTGTAACCCAAACCGATTAGGTAGGTTATCTGATGGACGAACACCGACCCGAAGCCCACCGAGTACAGCAAGTCACCGGCCAGCAGCAGCCAGAAAACCAGGGTCAGAAGCGCCGGCTTGAGCTCCAGCCCCGGCAGCGTGGCCACTTCCTGCGCCACGCTTTTGGCCGATGCCATCGGCGGGCGGGTGCGAATCAGCAATAGTGTCAGCGGCAGCACAATCAGCAGCGCTGGCGCGGCCAGCCCGATAAATCCCATCCGCCAGCCGTAATGGGCCACCACCCAAGTCACGCTGGGCGGAGTTATCGTCAGCCCCAACGCCAAGCCTATCCACAGCACTCCGCCCGCGGTAGCTCGTTTGGTTTCGAACCAGTTGACGCATACCACCATCACCGGCAGCGTCCCACCCAGCATCAGTCCCGCGCCGAAAACCGCAAATCCCAGCTCCATCGCGCCAAAGGCATGGGCGCGGCTATTCATCCAATAGCCCGCCACCATCAGCGCGACACCCCCTCCCATGACCCAGCGCCCACCGATCCGGTCCATCAGCCAGCCCACCCCGGGCGCCACCAGCCCACCGGTAATCGTGGAAATCAGGAATAGCTCCGAGACCGCTTCGTGACTCCAATGAAAGGCGCGAATCAGCGGCGTCATCATCACTCCCGCCATCGCCAGCCCCGGCCCCGCCGCCAGCACCTGCACCGCGAACAGCGCTCCCATGACGCTGAGCGCCGCTCGTTGTTGTTTGCTCAATGCCTGCCCCTTCCTGCGCCTCACACTACTTTATCTTGCCCGCGCTTGAACAGCCGCCCGCGCTCGCGGCCCCATTTCCTCTGAGACCTGATGAAATCTTTTGCTGCCATCTTGAGTCGCAGGTAGAACAGCCCGCTTCGCTGGCTCGCCCTGAACCTCTTCCTGTCATATTGAGCCGGCCAGTAGCGCGAGCCGTTTCGAAACATCCGCGCGCTCCCCCGTGCGATGATGCCGAACGCACCGCGCCTATTTCACCGAGTTAACTGGCTTTCGCGTTCGACTCTGGGACTTGCTCGCCGCTAGGCGCCGCGACCAACCGGGTCAGGCCCGCGCTCACGATCAGCAGCCCGATTGCCAGCTCCAAGGACGCGAGGTAGCCGCCGGTGCGATCGAACAAGCCACCCGCCAAGGGAGGACCCAGCCCTTGGCCAAAGAACCAGCACATCGTGACCACTCCCATGATCGCGCTGAAGCGGCGCATGCCCAACGCGTTGGCCACCAGCGGCGCCATCGCCGAGAAGTTGCCCATCCCAAGCCCCCACAGCACGATGAAACCGGCCAACGGCCAGATTCCGTAGCCAGCATGGCCCGCCGCGATCAGCAGCATCACCGCGACCGCCAACACCAGCCAGCTCAAGCTCAGGATCGGACGAGGACCGTAATAATCGGCCAGCCCGCCTGCCACCAACGCTCCCAGGGTAACCAGCACCGCCTGCGCGCCCATCACCGACGCCGCCGCCTCGGGCCGGTAACCGGCGCCAATCAGGTAGGGAATCATATGGTAAAAGACCCCGCCGCAGGCGGCCTCGCCGCACAGCGCCACGGCGGCCAATAACCAAAACCGCGCTCGCCCCAATGCCTCACCCACCTCTAATCCTTCTTCGGCGGCGTGATGGTCGGGATAGCGCGCGTCCGCTTTGCCTTGTGGCCGGCTGCGCACCATCAGCAGCGCCACCGGCGCGGCCAATAGCGCCATCGGCGCGGCGACCGCAACCATCCCCACTCGCCAGCCCCAGCCCGCGACCACCCCTGTTATCAGCAACGGCGCCACCGCCATCCCGATTCCCAATCCCAGCATCGCCACCGCCACCGCGGTACCGCGCCGCTGAGGAAACCAGTTGACCGCCACCACCGCGGTCGGAGTTGCCCCGGACAGCGCCACTCCCGCCCCCACCACGATGTATCCGCCCACCAGATAGCCCAGCGAATGGCCCTGCGCGGCTACCGCCAGGCCCGCCGCCCCCATCACCGCGCCCACCCCCATGACCCAGCCGGCGTCGATTTTCTGCAACAGCCAGCCGCACACAAAAGCACCAGCTCCCAGGGCGAAGGAGTAGCCCAGCGCGATCCAGGACACTTGCGCCCGGCTCCATCCAAAACTCTGGATCAAGGGCCGAAAGAAAACCCCTAGCGTGCTTGCGGTAGGTCCGAAGGTAAAAAGCTGGATAAAGAGCAGGCTCAATATCACGGCCCAGGCGCGCCTTGTTCCGCTCATCGCTCGACCTCCGGCTTGATGCGTATCGCTCGCATCCCTTTCTCCGCGCTTCCCTGGGTTCTCGTCAACTCCACTTGCCTTTTACACCGCCATCCAGCTATTGCGCCCACCACGGCGCCGTTCGCGCCATTGCCGTAACTCCTCACCCCGTCCCGCGACCCCCTCGGGGCTGGGCCACACTAGTTCGACGTCCAGCACCCGCGAGAGCGCGTCGAGCATATCGTCGTGCTCGCACCCGCCGCCACCCACCAGGTAGTTGCAATATTCCTGCTCGATGAACAGCTCGACCAGGTCCTCTTCCACCCCCTCGCTGTTGGTCCGATAAAGATTGAAGGGAAACAACAAGCGTCCCTCTTTGAACAATGGCACCAGACGGCCGATTCGATCCGGCTTGGACAACCGCCCTCCCACCTGGATTATCGGGAAGCGATAATTCTCCCGCCCCATTCTATCCTGCAGGTAGGCGATATCGGCCTGTAACCCGTAGGATTCGTAGGCCACGATGGAACGTCCACCGGCGAATTGCCACTTGCGATGGAGTTCCAGCACCAGATCGCCACGCTGGGTCAGCCCCAGCCGCTCGCGCACCATATCCAGCACGTAGATATTCTGATCGGCCGCCAGGCCCAGCACCCACATGCTGGTATAATCGGCCGTGCTGCTCTTGGAATTGGCCGGATCCACCAGCATCACCTTGTTCATCGCGCGATAGTTGGGCGGATAGCGCACCGCATCGAAGCGGCATCGAGGCTGGTTGCCCGCCATCCATTCGCGCAGAAACATCCGCGCCCCCGCTCCCGCCGGCCGCTGTTGATACAGCGCCTGGAAGCCCAGCGGATCGTTGCGCCGGCGCTTTTCCAATTCCGCTACTGGATAGCGCTCCGGCCATAAGGCCTCCCCGGGCCGGCGTCCCAGCGCATCGTTTTCTTCCGCCAGTGCCGGCAGATTGATCTGCGTCCAGTTCTCTTGCCGATGCTCGCTCAGGAGCCACCCGATGAGATCGTCCTCGTCCCAGCGGGTGTGGATTACGATCACCAGCGCTTTGGGCGCCAGGCGCGTGTACAGCACCTTGTTCCACCAGCTCCGAATCTGGCGCCGTACCGCCGCGCTGCGAACTTCCGCTTCATCCTTGTACGGATCGTCGATAATGATTAAATCCGCGCGCCGGCCGGTGGCCGAACCACCCCGCCCAATAGCGAAATAGGTCCCTCCCGCGCTGGTCGTGAACTTCACCGCGCTATTGGAATCACGGCGCACTTCGCACTGGGGAAACACCTCGTGAAAGAGCGGATCGTTGACCTGGTCCTTGACCGACAACCCAAAGTCCAGCGCCTTGGCCTCGTTGTAGGCCGCCGTGATGATCGAATGCTCGGGATGGCGCCCGAGGTACCAGGCCGGAAAATGCTGGCTGGTGGTCCACGACTTGCCGTGTTGCGGCGGCATCGTGATCAGCACCCGACTCACCTCGCGCCGTTCCGCCGCCATCAGCCAATCGGCGAGATAGCGCAGATGGCGCGCCGGGCTCCATTGCGGATTGATCGCCTGGCAGTAGCGCACCAGGTCGTTGCGTAACCCTTTGATCCGCGCCCCGCCACTCGCCCGCGCCACGCCTACCTCCCCGTCCGACAGCTAACCCCCGTATCAGTCTACCTGCCGCGGACTGCCCGCTGCCAATCCCATCCACCTGGTCCCGATCGCTTGCGGGAGCCTCTCGGCGCCTGGCCCGATGCTGTCAGTAGGAAGCCGCGCGCTCGGCAGCCGCTTGGCGGCTTTGTGCCGGCATTTCTTCGTTCTCCGCCAGCGGACGCGCCGGCGCGGGGTCGGGCAGCAGGCTGGTCGATATCAGCGAGAGCACGCCCAACACCATTAGATAGGCGCCGATCGCGTAGGGGGTGCCAAAGCGATGGAGCAGGAAGGCCGCGATTAGCGGGGCTGGCCCGCCCGACACCACCGAGGCAAGCTGATATCCCAACGATGCCCCGCTGTAGCGTACCCGCAAGGGAAAAACTTCGGCCACCATTGCCGCTTGCGGACCGTACATCATGTCGTGCGCCATCAGCGACACGATGATCGCCAGACTCACCAACCCCGGCCGCCGCGTATCCAACAACCAGTAGTAGGGCATCGCGTAAAGCGTAAGCATCCCGGCCCCGATCAGGTACATCGTACGTCGCCCGATCAGATCGGAAACCAAGCCCCAAAACGGCGTAGTCACCAGGGCCAGCGCGCTGGCCAGGGTCAAGGCGCGCAGCAATAGTCCCTGCGGGAGTCCCAGATGCTGCGTGCCATAGGCCAAAACCAGAGTCATGAAGATGTAAAACGGTCCCTGCTCGGCCGAGCGCGCCAGCGCGGTCAGGACCACCTCGCGCCGGTAGCCACGCCAGACCTCCGCGAGCGGGTAGCGCGCCAACCCCTCCATCCGCTTCAGCCGATCGAAATCCGGGGTTTCCTTGATTCCCAGTCGGATATACAGCCCAATCCCGAACAAGACCGCGCTTAGCAGGAAGGGCACGCGCCAGCCCCACGCCACGAAGCTTGCCGCGCTCATCGCATGATTGCACGCGTACAACGCGCCGGCCGCCAGCAACATCCCCGCCGGAGTTCCCAGATGGGGAAAGGCTGCGCACAGGCCGCGGCGGCCGTCGAAGCGTTCCCACTCGATGGCCATCAGCACCGAGCCGCCCCATTCACCACCCAACGCCAGCCCTTGGACCACCCGCAGGCTGACCAGCAACCCTGCCGCCCACAAACCGATTCGCGCGTAGGTCGGGACCAGCCCGATTCCCACCGTGCTGGCCCCGGTGAGCATCAAGGTCACCATCAGGGTGGCCTTGCGTCCCATCCGATCCCCAAAATGGCCGAACAGCGCGGCCCCCACCGGGCGGGCGACAAATCCCACGGCAAAGGTGGACAGGGCCAGCAAGGTGCCCGCATAAACGCTCTGATGGGGGAAAAAAAGTCGATCGAAAATCAGCGAGGCGACCATGCCATAGACGAAAAAGTCGTAAAACTCGATCGTCGTCCCGATCGTCGCCGCCGCCACCGCGCGCAAAGCGTCGCTCCAAGCAAAGGCCGGCTCGCCTTCGGCCAGTTCGCGCGCGGGCTCCATGGTCGCCCGATGCTATGGCATTGCCCCTTTTCGATCGACTCCCAGCCCCGCGCCCCCGCCCTACGCCCGCCGTGGGCGCGGCGCGGGCGAATCTTTCGCCTTCGCCCGCACCCGCCCGCGCCCGGACACAGTCGCTAGCGGCGCGACTGACGTCACGCCACCGGCGCCCTCCGCACCCGCCATCCCCTCTTCCTCGCCGCGCGCAGTAATAGCGACTGCCGGCGCGGCCGCCACCACGCCGCCGCCGCCATCCGCCAGCAGCTCCCGCGCCCGATGGCACCAGCAGCCGCATCGGCGCTGGCTTCCGTGCACTCCTGCCGCTTGGCAACTCTCGCAGTAATCCGTCCCCGTATCGCGTCGCCCATCGGCCATCCGCACGCTGACCGCCTCCAACGCTTGGCGCAGCACCTCTTCTACCTGAGCTTCCATGCTGGTCTCCTGTTGGATCTCCCCCTTAAAGCTCTGCCTCCGCTCCGCCTTCGATTTCGAGGAAGGCGGGAACAGGAATCGCTGATTCCACCATCTCCTGCCGCTCTTCGTTTTCCTCCGGCCTGTTTCCGTCGGCGCCGCCTTGCCGCTTCTCGCTCGCAACCGGCTGGACCGCCGCCGATGGCGCGCTTAAGCGCTCGCGCAGCCGCGCGATCTCCCGCCGCACCTCGTCGCCGCTCATCCCGAACAGCGCACAGCAGGTCTCGAACTCGATAGGTGCCCCGGGATCGCCTGCGAACCAGCTCTCCGCGATCTCTCGATTGAGCCGCCGCCGCTGCGCCTGGTCCGCGTTGCGCGAGGGCTTGAATGAATCGATAAACTCGCTAACCGCCCCCACCAGCAATGTCCGCAGCAGGCCAAATTCGGCCAGATCTTCGGGTTCCGACTTGAGCTGCACCGGTAAGACGATCTCGGGGGTCATCAATTTGGCCAACACCTCGGCCGCCCGGGCGTTGGCCAGTTCGTCAAACCGTCGTTTCCGTCCTCGCTTGCGTGCCATAACTCCACTCTCCTCCGCCCTTAGCCGTCCGTACGCGGCGGGGGCTGCTTCGATCCCGCCTCGATCCAGCCCGCCGCCAACCGCGGACAATCGTTGCTCATGCAGAGCTGAGCCACCTGGGTAGCTATCTGTCGCTGCTGAAACTGCTCGAACAGGCGCAAGAAATGGGCGCGCATTGTCTCTGGATTGGTGTTGGCGCACAGCTCCCGCCAACCCAGCGCCGCCCCCGTCTGTGCCAGCGCCAACGATTTGAAGCGTGGCGCCTTGTACCAACCCGTAGCTCGAATCGCGGCCTGCACCTCACCCCATGCTTGCGCCGCGTCCAACTCGCCCTCGGCGCAGGCCATCTGTGCCACCCGCTCGCATAGCGCACCCACCGGCGGCGCGAACTCTCGCCCCGAATGGATAGTCTCGAGCAACGCCCGTTCCGCCAGCACCGCCGGCAGCGGGCGCAGGATGCGTTCGTACAGTTGCAGCGTGATTTCGCTGGGCCGCCAGTTGGGATAGGCGGCGGCCAAAATCGCCAGGATCCGTTTACCTTCCACTTCGCTCATCCTTTCTTTTCCTCCTCGGTTCCCTGGCGCTCGGCCGCCTCGCGCAGGCGGCGCAGCGCAAGATCGATCGGCGCGCTGGCCGACCAGCCGCCGCCTGGTTTGCCTTCCAATGGCAGCTCGATCTGCGAATACCCGGGCGAGGCTCGTGCAGGCAGCCGGCGCCCGAAGCGCACCGCGTTGCGGCAGCGATTACGCCAGGCCGCCTCCCAATCGACGTAACGCCGGGCATGGGCCGCGCAGTCATCGCGCCAGGCAAGGAATTCTTCTTCCGGATTGATTCCCAGTTCTTGGGCGAACTCGCGCATCGCGCCGCTGAGCTCCAGCGGCGCCGGCCAGCCAACCGCGCGGCGCGAATTGGATACGCCGGCCTTGGCCCTCGCATCCGCTGGACATGCGAACGCCGCTTGGGTCTGCGCGCCGCTGCTCACCGCGCGCGCAGTGACTTGCTGGGGAACATCGTGGGACGCTGCCTGCGTGCATATCGGTTCAGAATCTGAATTCAGCTCAGATTCAGAGACAGATGGGCGCGCATCCCGCGCGCACGATGCAAGCGCGACGCTAGCCTGGCAGGAGGGGTCGGGTTCGGGCGCGGGCAAGAGAAAGCCGGCTTGGGCGAGGGCTTGGAGGTCGATCACTTGGGAGGCGCACAATTCGTGGGCCAGCCAGTCGGGATCGTTAGGAATCCGGTTGTCCAGCCGCGCGGCCAGGCTGAAGAGGCCAATGAGATGGGCTTTGGCGGCGTCGGGTAGACGAAAGAAGGCGCGGTCGCGCCACAGCGCTCCATACAGCCGGATCCATGGCGGATTACGGTCCTTGTAGTGTTGGAAGCGCTCGAAATTGCGCACCCGCCACCACCGGGTCATGGCCGCGCCTCCTGGCCGCCAACTGCGGCTGCCCCCGACCACCGCTTTCGGCCCTCGCCACGCTCCGCTTTGCCGGCATGGAGCAGCTCCGCGCAGGCCACAATTGCGCCATGATGGCCTTTGCCTGCAGGCACTCTGCGGGCTGCCGAGTGGGCCGCGGATGCTCCGGTTAAGCGCCTATTTTCCGAGGCTTTTTGGGATGGAGCGGGCGACGGGGATCGAACCCGTGACGTCCAGCTTGGGAAGCTGGCATTCTACCGCTGAATTACGCCCGCTTGTGAGACCGCAGTCTAAAACCCCTTGCACGGACTGTCAAACTTTCTTCGATCCAGCGGTCCAAAGCTGGATTCGGGATTTTTCACCGTCCCTTTGACTACCGCCGGATTTGCGAAAGGCGAGCCAACCCGTCACAATTCTGCCTGTCACCAAAACTTGCCAGGTCCTTATCCCGTGACACAAAGTTCCAGCCGACTCAGACTTTCCAATCATTCGAGACCTACCTCACCGGCCCACCCCAACTACCCTTCGATTGCCCTGCTGACCGACTTTGGCCTTCGCGACCATTACGCCGGCGTACTGCACGCGGTGATCGCTAAAATCGCACCCCAAGTTCCTGTCATTGATATTACTCACGGTATCCCACCGCAGGACGTAACCGCCGCGGCCCTGACCCTGGCGGAAAGTTGGAGCTATTTCCCCGCCTCCACCATCTTCGTGGCCATCGTCGATCCAGGGGTGGGAACCGCACGCCGGGCAATCGCGGCCGAAACCGCTAGCGGCGCTCGCTTTGTCGCTCCCGATAATGGCCTGCTGGCGCTTACCCTGGCGGCCGCTGGACTCAAGCGCGCGGTCGCGCTTACTTCGACACGCTACCGCCTTCCAACCCTCAGCGCGACCTTCCATGGCCGTGATCTCTTCGCCCCAGCCGCGGCTTATCTTGCGACCGGCATACCGCTGATGGATCTCGGCTCGGCTGTGACCGATCTGGTCGATTTGCCACTCCCCAAACCGCGGGCTGATGGGGATAGCCTGGTGGGAGAAATTATCTATATCGACGGCTACGGCAACTTGATCACCAACCTGGCTCGTTCCGATTGCGAGCGCCTCATGGCCCGCTTTCCCAACCGGGAGCTTTCGGTTACGATCCCCGATGGAAGCGAGGTCGAACTTCTTCGTACCTACGGCGAAGCCTCGGAAGGGGCATTGTTGGCCGTCTTTGGCAGTTTCGAACGCTTGGAGATAGCAATTCGCAATGCGAGCGCGGCGAAAACCCTTGGCGCACGCGTTGGCATGCAAGTACGCCTACACGCGCAGTCATGAATGATGAGCAATTCCCCCCGATCTTGAGCACCATTCCACGCTACGTACCGCCTCCTCGAACAGGTCCCTTGACCTATCCGGCGCCACAAGTAGCTCAAGGTATTCCCGCCTCCAACCTGATTCTGTTTTTCCTGACCCTGTGGACTACTTCCGCGGCCGGAGCGCTGATGGCGGGTGCAAACCACCCCTTCCTCAATCCATTCGAGCTCGCCAAGGGATTCAGCTTTTCGATCCCTTTGATGGCGATATTGCTAAGCCACGAAATGGGCCATTACGTCACCGCTCGGCGCAACGGCGTCGCTACCAGTTGGCCCTTTTTCCTTCCCGCACCTTTTCCCTCCGTCTTCATCATTGGCACCTTCGGCGCCTTCATCAGAATGAAATCCGCGGCGCAGACGCGCCGAGTCATGTTCGATATCGGCGCGGCCGGCCCGTGGGCCGGGGCCGTCCTGAGCGTGATTGCCGTCATTATCGGCTTGCACCGCTCCGAGGTTTTACCCTTGGATCAGTCGGGCGGCCTCCAACTTGGCAATTCCCTGCTGTTCCTGGGCTTGGCCCATTGGATGCTCGGCGTCGATCCCAACTCCGTGACGATCAATTTGGACCCGGTCGCCTTCGCCGGCTGGATCGGTCTATTTGTGACTACCCTCAACCTGCTTCCCTCCGGCCAACTCGATGGTGGGCACGTAGTCTACGCGCTGTTCGGTCGCCTTCACTATTTCATCTCGCGCGCCTGCATTCTCGCCTGCATCGTGCTGGCGATAGTGCCACCTATCTTTGGATGGTCGTTCTGGCTTGGATGGCTGTTGTGGGCCGCGCTGCTCTACTTTCTAGGCCTGCGCCATCCCTCCGCTTTGGACCCCGAAACCCCGTTGGACCCACGCCGCCGACTCGCAGCCTTGCTCACAATCGCTTTGTTCGTGGTGACCTTCAGCCCAGTGCCGTTTTCTTTTGTCCCGCCCTCATCCTCACCACCACCCCAAGGCCAAAGCTATAACGTGCTCCAACCCGCATCCCGCGCGCACGCCCCTCTTGATCTTCGCATCTAACCGCGCTCATCCTCACTGTCTCGCGCGCCCGTTGGCGCGAACTTGAACCTTCGGAGCATCGATATGGCGCGACCCAGTTGGGACCAGTACTTCATGCAAATCACCCGCCAGGTGGCGGAGCGCTCGACCTGCCCGCGAGCCCAGGTCGGCGCGGTTATCGTGCGCGACCGCAACATCCTGGCCACCGGCTACAACGGCGCACCCTCGGGCCTGGCCCATTGCAGCGAGGCCGGTTGCGTAATCTACGAATCGCGCGCCCCCAATGGCGAGGTCGAACTCAATTGCTATCGCTCCATTCATGCCGAGATCAACGCGATCACCCAGGCCGCGAAAAACGGCGCGGCCATCTTGGGCGCCGATATCTATGTCACCCACTCCCCGTGCATTCAGTGCATGAAAGTCCTGGTCAACACCGGTATCCGCACGGTCTTCTACGAGAAGCCCTATAAACTCGCTACCCTGACCTGGCTGCTCGACGAAGCTCGCATCGCGCTGTGCCAGGTGACTCCCAATGACTCCGGGATACCGCTCAAGCATCCCTGAGCGGTCTTGGTTCGCGGCGTTGTCGTCAATCGGGCGTATCGTCACTTCTGGCTTCGGGCTGCTCATCGCCGCCGCGATGCTGACCGCCTGCCAGCGACCGCTGCCCGAACAGGGCTCCCCCGACCAGGCGCTTTATGCCCGGCGATGCGGCTCGTGCCATCGCCCATATAATCCCCGCTCGCTGACTGCCGCGATGTGGCAGGTCCAGATGCAAGCGATGGAACCTCGAATCGAGCAGGCCGGAATGCCTGCCTTAACGGCGCCAGAGCGCCACGACATTCTGAGCTACCTCAGCCGTAACGCCGAGCGCTGATCCAGCAAACGGATTTAGATGATAGAAGACCTGACCCTACAGCCGATCGCCCCCAGCCAAGCTGCCACCGATCTCTTGGTGGTTCCTGTGACCCCTACCGGGCTCTCGCTCAACACCATCCCTGAACTGAGGCAACCCAGTCACGGCGCCTTGGTTCAGGAAATCGAACGGCGCCGTTTCAAGGCGAATGCGGGCAGTTTTTTGTTGCTTCCCAGTTACGGCTCGCTACCAGCCAAAAATCTTTTGTTGTATGGGCTGGGTGACGAGCCCAGCCTCCAGGATTGGCGTCTGCTCGGGGATCAAGCAGGCTTATCCGCTCGCGCCGTCTGCGCTTCCCATTTCGTCATCAATACTGAAACGGCCCAGGCCAGCCATCTGCAGGCCATAGTCGAGGGATTGGAACTCGGCTCCTACAGTTTCTCAAATACAAAAGCCGTGGCGAGGATCCGGATATCCCCCGCTCGGCCATCATCGCTCGCACCATTCTTAACTCCGATTACAGGCGCGCCTTCGCTTACGGTAGGCGGGCCGCCGCCGCGACCTGCCTGGCTCGCGACTTGATCAATACCCCCGCCCAGGATGCCACGCCCGAGTTTCTCGCCGATGCCGCTTCGACGATTGCTGCGCGCAACCAGCTTCAGTTCGAGGCTCACGATCGCGACGCTATCCAGCGAATGGGGATGGGCGGTCTGCTGGGCGTGGCTCGCGGCGCTTCACGCCCACCCCGCTTTATCGAGCTATCCTACCAACCCAGCCCCAACGCGCCTCACATTGCACTCGTCGGCAAGGGCATCACCTTCGATTCCGGCGGCCTTAATCTCAAAAGCGCTGCCGCGATGGAAGAACAAAAGCGCGATATGACCGGTGCTGCCCTGATGCTCGGCGTGATGAGCGAAATCGCTTTCTTTCAGCCCGTGCTCGGCGTCCGCGCCTATCTCCCATGCAGCGAAAATGCAATCGGGCCCGAAGCCACCAAACCCGGCGACGTCCTGCGTATCCGCGGCGGGCGCTCGGTTGAGGTGCTCAATACCGACGCCGAAGGACGTCTGGTGCTGGCCGATGCGCTGGTCTATGCGTGCGAATCCCAGCCCGCGGCGGTGCTCGATGCTGGTACGCTCACCGCGGCCGTTCGCGTTGCTCTGGGCAACCGCGTGGCTGCCATCATGGGTACCGATGCAGCCCTGCTCGGCGCTCTCAGGCAGGCCGGTCAGGCGGCCGGCGAAAGCCTGTGGGAACTGCCACTGATCGATGAGTATGCGCAAGAGCTGCACAGCCAGGTCGCGGACCTGCGCAATATCGGTACGTCTGGCAATGCCGGAACCATTATCTGCGCGCTATTTCTCAAGGAGTTCGTTTCCTGCCGCTCGTGGGCCCATCTGGATTTGTCGGGCGTCGCCTTCAGCAAAAGCCGCCTGCCCCTGGCCCCCGCGGGAGCGGTCGGCTTCGGCGTTCGAACTTTGTTGCGCTACTTGAGCCCGCTCTGAGCCCACGGCTACCGCGGCTTACTGAGTCAACGCTTCGACGTCGGCTACGCTTTTCGGAATCGCTGCCGTTAGTACTTCATTTCCCTGCGCCGTAACCAACACGTCATCCTCAATCCGGATCCCAATCCCGCGCATCGCCTCCGGCGCTTCCTCGTCGTCGGCTCTCACATAGATTCCCGGCTCCACCGTCAGCACCATTCCAGGCTCCAACTGACGCGGCTTGCCATCCTTGCGATAGCGGCCCACGTCGTGCACGTCCAAACCCAGCCAATGGCTGGTCCGATGCATGTAAAAGCGCCGATAACTGCCCTCAGAGACCGCCTGCTCTACCGTCCCTGGCAACAGTTTCAGATGGACCATCCCCTCCACCAACACCCGCAACGCCGCCTGATGGGGCTCGTCCACCGTCGCTCCCGGCTTTACCGCATCGATCCCCGCCATCTGCGCGTCCAACACCAGTTGATACAGGTCGCGCTGTGCCCCGCTGTAGCGCGCATTGATGGGAAATGTACGGGTCACATCCGACGCGTAACACTCGTACTCGCATCCGGCGTCGATCAATAGCAACTCGCCTCGCTCCATCCGCCGATCGTTGTTGATGTAATGCAGCGTGGTGGCGTTGGCTCCGCTGGCCACGATCGACGGGTAAGCAGCTCCGCTGCCTCCCCGGGCTCGAAAAACATAATCGATGGCCGCTTCCACCTCCCATTCCATCATGCCGGCGCGCGCTTCGCGCATCGCCCGCCGATGGGCTTCTTCGCTGATCCGAATCGCCTGGCCCATCGCCGCCAACTCCTCGGGCTCCTTGAACAGCCTCATCTCATGAATCGAATCCCGCGGATCCATCAAAGCGCTGGCTCCCATGCCGCTGCGCGGACGCATGCTCTGGCAGCGGCGCATCCAGCCCAGTACCCGCTGATTCATCGCTTCGTTGGTTCCCAACGAATAATAGACCCGCTCCACCCGTGCCATGATTTCCAGCACGATCTCCTCGAGCTGATCGATCGGGTAGGCCGCGTCCGCTCCATATTGCTCCTTGGCCCCCTCCACTCCCGCTCGTCGCCCGGTCCAGGTCTCCCGCTCGCGGTCGCGTGGACGCACGAACAGGAGGTACTCGCCCTCGCTACGGCCCGGAGCAAAGACCGCGACCGCCTCCGGCTCGGGGAAGCCCGTCAGATAGTGAAAATCGCTGTCCTGGCGATAAACGTAATCGACGTCGTTGGAGCGAACCGCCAGCGTGGCGCTGGGCAAAATCGCTATCCCACCTTCGATCCGAGCGCTGAAATGCTTGCGTCGGCGGGTAAAAACCTCGGCTGGAATATTCACCCTTTAATTGTAGAACGAACCCCCACCTGGCAAAAGTCTCGGAAACCCCAAGGTTTGACAAACCGCGGAAATCCGGAGCATAACCCCATACCGGCAATCGCATTTACCGGCCTTGCTATTGTCGTGAAGCCGTCGACCGCGGGACTAACCGCGACTATTCGTGGTACCTAAGGGTCTGGCCAGCGGACCGAACCCACGGGCCCATGCAGTTGGGCGATTTGACAATCAAAAAAGTCTGACAAAACGGAGGATTTACAATGGCCGAAATTCTAAGGCTGGGCATAGCGGGGTTGGGCGTGGCCACCACCCAGATTTTCCCCTTCCTCGCCGAATACCCCAATATCAAGGTGACCGCGGCGGCTGATATCCGGCCTGACGCTCTGGAAGTCTTCAAACAGAGATTCGGCGGCCGGGCATACTCCAGCGTCGAGGAAATGTGCACTTGCCCCGAGGTTGACGTGGTCTACGTCTGCACTCCCAACCATCTCCATTGCCCCCATGTAATCGCCGCCGCTGAAAACAAGAAGCACGTAATTGTGGAAAAGCCCATGGCGCTCACCATGGAGGAGTGCGAGCGAATGAACGCCGCCGCCGAGCGCAACGGTGTACATATCCTGTGCGGTCATACCCATAGCTTCGATCCACCGATCCGCGCCATGAGTGAGATCGTCAACAGCGGCAAATACGGCCGCCTGATGATGATCCACTGTTGGGATTACACCGATTTCATGTACCGTCCGCGCATGGCTCACGAGCTCGATACCAAACGCGGCGGCGGCGTGGTCTTCGTTCAAGGCCCCCACCACGTCGATATCGTGCGCCAGATCGCGATGCGCCCGCTGCGCCGGGTCAGCGGCGCCACCGGCATTTGGGACCCTTCCCGTCCCACCGAAGGCAATTACACCGCCTTCCTGGAGTTCGAAGATGGCGCGTCGGCTACCGTCGTCTACAACGGCTACGGCCATTTCGATACCGCCGAACTCCATTGGTGGGTCGGCGAGGGCGGCGAGCCGCGCGATCCTGAAACGAACTTCAAAGTCCGCCGCAATCTGCGCGCGGTCCAGGACGAGGCCGGACTGAAGGAATCGATGCGTTTCGCGGGTGCCCGCGAAGGCGGCTTTGCTCATGGCGCCGGCGAAAAGATCGTCCGCCGCCAGCAGTTTTTCGGTTTGGTCCTGGTGAGCTGCGAGAAGGCCGATATCCGCCAATCACCCGATGGACTTCTTATCTACGACGACGAAGGCAAGCACGAGGTCGATCTACCCCGCGGCGCCAGCTCTCGTGCCGCCGAACTCAACGAAATCTACGAGGCCGTCGTTCACGGCAAACCCATCTTCCATAACGGCCGCTGGGGACAAGCCACCCTGGAGGTTTGCCTGGCAATCTACCAATCCGCCCGCGACCATCGCGACGTGATGCTCAAGTACCAGCAACTGCCGCGCCACTAAGAACCGCCAGCATGGAGGCTGCGCTCAACCCGGGCCAGCCTCCGTCCCACCGCCACCCGCCAGGCGCGCGATAAAGTCCACCGTAAAAGCTACCGCCGTAACTACCAGAGCCAGCACCGCCAACAAAACCAGCAGCCAGATGATCGCGCCCAGCAGGCCCGCGATCGAAGCACCGATTGCCGCCAACACCTGCATAACCCCTCCCGCCGGCGCCGCAAGCTCGTTCACGCGTCGGCATTTCAATATAGCGCTTTTCCCGAAAAACGGCCTCATCGCGGACGCAGCCCGCCGCCCGCTCGCATAGGGTACCGGGCAAGCGATCAGAATTCGCGAGAGCGTCCTTATGCTCGCGACGATTTTCTCGCATCAAGATGTTGGCTGTCCGCGCCGCATCCCAAGCGCCTCCTGATACATCTGCACCAGCTTGCTGGTTACCTTATGCCAGGCAAATTGCTCGATCATCAGGCGCCGGGCATTGCGTCCCAGACGCCGCGCCCGCTCCGTATCCATCAACAGGCTGTGAATCGCCTCGGCCAGCGCCATCGGTGAATCCTGCGTCACCAAGCCGGCATGATTGCGCTCAATCTCCTCGCTTAACGCCACCCCGCGCGTGACAATCACCGGCATTCCCGCCGCCATCGCTTCGGCTACCGCAACACCAAAACTTTCGTCCCGCGAGGGCAGCACGAAAACATCCGCACCGTCGATCAAGGCCTGCTTGCCATGCCCGGTAACGAACCCGGCAAAAGTAATTCGGTCTTCCAGACCCAGACGAGCAGCCAATCGCCGCAAACGGCTTTCGTAGGCGGGCTCCCCGCTGCCTGCAACCACACAGCGCAAATCGGGATGGCGCGCCACGTTCAAGGCCAGCCCCTGAAAAAGCATCTCCAGCCGTTTTTTGGGATCCAGCCGCGACAGAAACAAGATGGTCTCGCCCGCGGGCGAACCCGGATGGAGCGATGGACGCAAGCTGACCCCGATGGGAACCACGTGCACCGGCCGCTTCAGTCGCCTCACTGCCCGTGATCGCGCCTCGGCCTGGGAAGTGCAGTGCAAAGCAGCGGCCTCGCGCAGCATGGGAAATTCCACTCCCGCCAAATAAATCGCTTTCGCGATTCGCTTTCGCCGCAAACCCCACTCATCCAACGAGCCATGAGGCGTAACCACGTACGGGATGCCAGTGCGCTTGCACTGGCGCGCCGCTTCAAAGGTGCTGTAACGAAACAACCCGTGTATATGCACCAGCTCGTAGCTGCTTACCCGCTCGCGCAGCCAACGCCTGAGCGCTTCGGAGTAGGCATAACTCGCCAGCGGCCCGGCCGGCACTACGTGGACCCAAGTCGGGTAACCTTCGGGCCACAAGTTGTCGTAATGGCGCTCGGCCCGCCCCTCGGTACAGATGATCTCGCCGTGGACTCCCGCATTACGTAACGCCTGCACCATGTCGGCCGCTGCGAAGCTCGGACCACCGTGATGGACCGCCAGGGCCGGGATGACGTGCAAAACTCTCATCGCGGCGCCTCCCGATCCCCACATACCCCGAGCGCCGACCACACCCGCATCTGCGAAAAGCCCGCGGCCCGATACCAGTCCAGCACTTCCTCCGTGCTATGTCGGCTCTGATAGCGCGGCCCCAGCGAGTCGTATAAGCCAAATCGAATCGTCGCTAGACTCAGAGGCTTGCGTCCCATCAACGGCGCCAGCACGCCGCCGATGAACAGAGGCCAGGCAAGCCAACCGCACAGCCGGCGCATCTGAGCTTCCGGGAGCCCGCGTGCCATCGGCAACCATCGGCGCAAGGCTAAAAAAATCGACCTCCGGCCTGAGCTGTAAAGCCAAACCGCCAAGCTCCCTCCTGGTGCCACCAGACCGGCCAACTGCTCGAAACCTCGCCGCGGCGCGCCGGTGTGATGTAATACGCCCATGCTCCAGACCAAATCGAAGCTGCCCGGCGCGAAGGGAGGATGCATCAGGTCGGCCTGTACGAAATTGAGGTTGTCCGACGCGCTCGAACCCAGCCGGCGAATCTCCCCGCTCAGATCCAGCCCCACCACGTTGGCACCCAACTCCGCCAAGCTCTTGGCCAGCCTGCCACTGCCGCACCCCGCGTCCAGAATCCAGCGCCCACGGATTGCCTCCGGCCCACAGTCCATGGCCCGCATGAAACCCGCCATCTCCGCCGCCGCATCCGCGCCGTACAAGGTGGTGCGCTCGAAATCCCCCTGATGGTAGCGGCGCCATTGATGGTCGAAGCTGGAGGCCACATCGGAGGTCTTGGATAGGCGCAAGTCGTACACCCCGTTATGCGCGCTGAACATCCGCCCACATGCGGTGCACTTCAGCGGCTCATCTCCGCCCACTGCCGCCAGCCGCGCCCGATGGCAGGGGCTGGCCAGCAAATCGACAAAGCTGGTCGGAATGCGCCAAGCCACGTCGCGCTTCATGCTCGGTTTTCCGCCCCTGCATGCACGGGCAAAATCCCCTGCTTGCTGATCAGCAGATTGCCCAAAGCCAGATGGCGCAAACCCGACAACTCAAACAGACGCAAGGCGTCGGCGGGAGTGGAGACCAGCGGCTCGCCGTGCAGATTGAGCGAGGTATTGACGATCGCGCCGTCGCCGGTCAACCGCTCGTAGGCTCGCAGCAGCCGATGATAGGCCGGGTTGTCGCTGCTGGTGACAATCTGCGGCCGCACCGTGAAGTCGCGCGGATGCAGCCCCGCGATAAACTGACGCCCAGCCGCCAGCGTATCGAACGCCAAAATCATGTAGGCCGACGAGAGCTGGCGCGGATTGCGCACATACTCATGCGCCCGCTCTTTCAAAATCGACAAGGCGAACGGCATCCAGAAATCGCGCTGCTTGATCATGTCGTTGAGCAGACGCACCGATTCCGGCGCCCGCGGCGGCGCCAACAGGGCCCGATTACCCAACGAACGGGCACCAAATTCCTCACCCCCGGCAAACCGTCCCACGATCTCGCCCCGAGCCAACAGCAATGCGATCTCCTCTTCGATATGCCCGCTTTCGGTGATCGCCACCGGCGCGCCAAACCGATGGGCGCGCACTGCTGCGGCAATCTCGTTCTCATCGAAACGCGGCCCCCAATACATCTCACCCAATGGGTGAGTCCGCACCCGCGCCTGCGCGCTCACCGCATAACAGGCCCCCAGCGCGTTGGTTTCGTCACCACAAGAGGGCAACACAAACAGATCCTCGACCTCGCTCAGCTCCATCACCGCCTTGTTGACCTTCACGTTCATGAATACCCCGCCGCCCATGGCCACCCGCCGCACCTTGAGCGCCCGAATGCAATTGCGCACCCAGCTACAGACAAAACGCTCGGTGAAAAGCTGCAAGCCCGCCGCAATCGCGTCGAAGCGCTCGAATTCCAACAGCTCGCGCACGAATTCGTAACAACGCGTGGCCGGCGGCGCGCCGTAGTTGAAACGCCAGGTCAGCCCCGGTTGCTCGAATCCGAACAATTCGCCAAAACGCTTGCTTACCCGCTCGGCTGCCGCCGCCGACGCATAGGGTGCCAGGCCCATTAACTTGTATTCGTGCTCTACCGCCGTCATTCCCGCCAACGCCGTCACATTGGCCCACACCAGCCCCAGCGAAGAGGTTTCGGGCACTTGCGCCACCCGAACCAGACGCCCCTCGCGCCCGATATTTACGGTGGCGCACAGCCGATCCCCGGCCCCGTCCAGGGTCAAGACCAGCACTTCCTCGGACAGCCGTCCCCAGCCGTAGTAGGCTGCCGCCGCGTGACATCGATGGTGATCGATAAATTCCAGCGGTGCCGCCAACCCCAGCTCGCGCACCTGTCGCGCCCGCCCCTGCATCAGCCGCTCTTGCCGAACCTGGTCCACCAACCCACCCTTGAGCACGTGCCGCCAGCGCATCGTCAAGTCGCACGCCCGCTTATAGTTGAGCCGCTGGTTCTGGGGCGAGGAGGGTGGCCGATGCTGCATCCGACCCGCCATCGCAACCCGCTCGATCTGGTCGGCCCGCACCCCCGCAATCGCCATCACGCTGGCCAGCGCTCGGCGCGGAAAGCCGGCTTCGTTCTTGACCCGTGACAAGCGCTCCTCCTGATGAGCCGCCAGCACCGCTCCCTGGCTCATCAGGCAGACCGCCGCGTTGTGACCGTCGTGGATTCCCAGCACTATCATCGCTTGCCGCTCTCCCCCTTGGCCGACCTGCCGGCGCCACTAAGGGTGCCGGCCACGGCGCCGTCTCCCCTTCCGTTGCTGCGGCTGAGCCTTATCAACTTCGCTTCCAATTGCCGCCAGTGATATTCCCAACTCCAAGCGCGCTCGACCAAGCGCCGACCCTGGGCCGCCAGCCGCCGGCGGTCCACGCCGTCCTCCCACAGCCGCGCCACCGCTGCGGCCAAGCCGGTCGCGTCCTCGGCTAAAATCAACTCGCGCCCGTGCGCCGCCCCGATTCCCTGGTTGGCGACAGGCGTCGCTACCACCGCCAAGCCGCTCGCCATCGCCTCCAGCAGCTTGTTCTGCAGACCCGCCGCGATCCTCATCGGCGCCAGCCCGATCGATCCTGCCCGCAAATAGGGCGCCAGCCGCGCCGGCGACCCAATCACCTCTACTCCCGCCGCACGCGCCCGCCGCAATAAGCTCGCCGGTGGATTTCGACCGATAATTTGCAAGCGCGCCGCCGGTTGACGCTCGATCACCCGCGGCCAGATCGACCCCAGCAGCCAACCCGCCGCATCCAGGTTGGGCGCGGTGTCGAGCACCCCGCTGAAGATCACCGGGCCGCGTTCCTGGCTACCGGGCGGCGCGGGATGGAACTCCTGCACGTCCACCCCGTGAGGGGCCAGCCAGGTGCGCGCCGGGGCCAGCCCGATCGCATCGCGGTCGTGCACCGAAATAACCGCGCAACGCTCGAAATCCGTTGCCACTGCCCGCTCGTAGCGTTCGACCAGGCGCCGCTCCAGCGCCCAACTCAGGCGCCCGATTCCGCTGCGATAGCGCACCATCCGCTTCAGATTGAGGCTTTGCGCAATCTGCATGGCCAACAATTTGGGCGGTCCGTCCATACCCCGCACGTACTCCGCAGCGCGGATCAGATGGACATAAACCAAGTCGGGCCGATCGCCGGCCAAGGCAAAGCGTACCGCCCGCGCCATTGCAGGATTCCACAGCCCTCCGACTTGCAGCGGCCAGCCGCGCCCAAGCCCCCGTACCAATCCCGCCAACGCCTGCCAACGTGAATGACGATAGACCTGGACCCGCTGACACAACTCGGCTACCGCCGCCATGTCGCGGGCCGGGCTTTCCCAGGTATCCAAGGCAATCAGATGGACCCGATGGCCCCGTCCGGCCAGGAACTTGAGCAAGCGATAGACCGTGCGCTGGTCGGCCCGTCCCTCGGCATCAGGGAAGCGGGAACTGACCAAAAGCAGCCTGAGCGAGCGTGTGGCGGGCGTCGCCGCATGCCTTGCTCCTGACCGATAAGCCTCGCGATCGCGCCCCGCCATCAGCCCATCCCCGGCTCGACCCTGCTTCCTGGCAGCCCTCGCACCAAGGCCAACAGGCGCCAAATCTGACCACCCTCCACGAGCGCTAGGAGCCCGAGGTAACTTGCCAGCACCGTCACCAGCACCCCGCTTGGCGGCAGTACCCGATGCCCGCTCAACTCGCGTTCCACCATCACCGCCGCCGTAGCCGCGATCGCCGGCGGGAGAAGCAGCCAGCGATAATCCAGCCGGCATCGGACCAAGCCTTGGCCCACCATCCAGACCGCCGCCAAGCCGGCGGTGGTAGTCAGCGCCAGCGGCCCCGCGGCGGGCCACAGCCAGATACATAAGGGAGCACCCGCACTGGCCGCCCCCATCGCCGCGCTCAGCAAGGCCAGCCGGCGCAATTCATGTGCGCCCATCAGGCGGGTTCGCTGATTTTCCACCAGTGGCAGCAACACCACATAGGGCGCGAAGGCCGGCAGCAGTGCCGCCACTTCCATCCATTGGCGACCCAGCAACCACCCCACTAGCAGCCGGGGAAATAGCGCCATCGGCAGTGCCACCCCCAGCGCTACCCGCACAGCGATAAAACTGAACCAGGCGTAAAGCGGATCGCCCGAGGAAGCCGCGGCGCTGGTCGGCGCCGATTCATCCGCCCGCGCGTCGTGGGCGTAGGCAGGTAGTGCGACCTGCGTTACCAACGGCCCCATCACCGTGCCCAACGCGTCGGCGAGGGCGCGGCCTTGACTGTATATACCCACCACGGTGGGATCGGCCCGCAGCCCCAGGCAGAGCCGATCGCTACTCCAAAAACCGGTCATCGCGGCTTGCATCAAGGCCAGCGGCGCCCCGAAGTGGAGCAGGCGCACGACCTCGCGTCGCGCTGCTCGTAGCCGCAGCCGCCGCTCCGCCAGCCAGCGATAACCGGCCAGACTGATCGCCACCATCGCGGCCTCGCGCATCACCAGCGCCCAAGCCCCCCAGTTGGCGCCGGCGGCGATCAGCGCGGGCACAAACGATCCCAACGAGGCCAGCGCGTCCACCGCCGCGAAACGGCCATAGCGCAGATCGCGCTCCAGCAACGCCGCATAGCTGTAGGAGGCCAGGTTGAATAAGCGGATGGCACCCAAGCCGCACACCAGCCAGGCCACTGCGGCGCCAAAGCGATGGGCGAGCAGCGGCGCGATCAGAAAACAGCCTCCCAACAGGCTGGCTCCCAGCCCCACGCCGAGCGCATAGGCCGTGTCCTCCAAGGCCGGCTCGGGCGTGGATGCCACGATCCGCAAGTGGAAACTCCAGCCGCCCAGCAGATAGACGGCCTGCAATATCGCTCCCGCCAGGGCGTAAAGCCCGTACTGGGTCGGCCCCACCTTTCGGATCAGAATCAATTTGGCGGGAAAGGCCACCAGCCCGCTCAGATAGCCCACCGCGCTCAACAGCAGGGCGCTGTGCAGAACCTGGCCGAGCAGACCGGCCTGCCGGTTTTCGGCCTGCCCCATCAGACCCGCTCCAGCCGCGCCCGCCGCTGTGCTAAAGCCAACTCGCAGCTCCAACACAGCCCCGCCCCCAACAGGGCCGCCATCACCATCGCGATTGCCGCGCATTTGAGCGGCCCCATTCCCACCGGCCGCGGGTCGAAGCTGGGCGGATCGATCACTTCGAAGGCGAAATCGGCCTGCACCTTGGCAGTGGCTGCGCGATGGAGATCGAAGGCTACCTGCTGATAGAGCTGCTGGCGCAGCAAGGGATCGGTGGTTTGGTTTATCTGATGCTCCAAACTGTCCACGCTGGCGTCGGCGTCGCTGACCACCCGCGCGCGCAAATCGGCTCGCAAGTCGTCGATCATCGCGGCCAACACCTGTTGGGCCACCGCGCCCTGGCGCAGGGTCAGGCTGAGCACGATATTGCCCGCCCGCCGGTCGTAATCGATCGCCTCGGCGGTGCTCAGCGCCCGCAATCCCTGCCACGCGCTCAGCGTGCGTCCACGCTCCCCGCCCCCATACTCGCTCGCCCGACTCAGCAGCGGGTAGGCCGCGAGCAAACGCCGTCCGGCCTGACGGCTTTGCAACATGCTGATGTAACGATAGGCCTGCGTTTCCCCTTGCCCTTGCATCGTCAGCCCCAACAGCCCGCTGCTTCCACCCACCTGCGAAAGCAAATCGGCCGGCGCCATCGGCCGGATCACCGCGCGCGCCTGGTAGCGTGCCACCCGCAGCGCGCTGAAGCCCCAACCCGCCAGCAACCCCAGCCCCATCGCCAGCGCCAAAAACCAGCGCCGCCGCCACAGCACACCCGCGTAAGGCAGCGCCGGACCCGCTTCGGGCAAAGGCTGCAAGAGATAAACCGGAGTTCGATTGGAGCTCGCCACTGTCCTGGCACACCCGTTGGCGTCGCGCCTAACTTCAAAAGGCGCAACCGCCAAGCTCTTTGTGGCAGAACAACGAGAAGCGGAACGTGAAAAAATGACGAGCCCGCTCTGGGCTACAGTGCGAATTCGGGGTGCAGGCGCAACGGCGAAACGATGACGAGCGGCGCGACCAGGCGGACTAAGCGCAGGCCAGGCGCCGGCTAACTGCTCGCTTTCAGCTCGCGCTGGGCCAAACCCAGATCCGCCTCGACCATCATCGTCACCAACTGCTCGAAACTGACCTGCGGCCGCCAATTCAGCGTCCGCCGCGCCTTGCTCGCATCACCCTTGAGCAGATCCACTTCGGCGGGCCTGGTCAAGCGCTCATCGAAATCGACATACTGATGCCAATCCAGTCCCAGATGAGCAAAGGCCAACTCCAGGAATTCCCGCACCGAATGGCTTTCGCCGGTGGCCACCACGTAATCGTCAGGCCTGGGCTGCTGCAGCATCGCCCACATCGCTACTACGTAATCGCCCGCGAACCCCCAGTCCCGGCGCGCCTCTAGATTGCCCAGAGCCAGCCGCTTTTGCAGCCCCACCGCGATCCGGGTCGCGCTGCGACTGATTTTGCGAGTCACGAAGTTCTCGCCCCGGCGCGGCGATTCGTGATTGAACAAAATTCCATTTACCGCGAACAGCCCATACGCCTCGCGATAATTGAGCACCTGCCAATGCGCGTACACCTTGGCGCAGGCATAGGGACTGCGGGGATGGAACGGCGTGGTCTCGCGCTGCGGTACTTCCGCCGCCTGGCCGAACATCTCCGAAGACCCCGCCTGATACAGCCGCACCTCGCGCCCGGTATTGCGACAATGGTCGCGCACCGCCTCCAGCAGGCGCAGCGCCCCCAATCCCACTACGTCCGCGGTGTATTCGGGCTGATCGAAGGAGATCCGCACGTGCGACTGCGCCGCTAGATTGTACACTTCGTCGGGTGCCGTCAGCTCCAGCACCCGGCGCAAACCGGTTCCATCGCCCAGATCGCCGTAATGCAACTTCAGCGCCGCGTCCTGATCGTAACCGCGGCGCAGATGGTCTATCCGACCGGTGGCAAAGCTTGACGTCCGCCGCACCAGGCCATGCACCGTGTAACCCTTGCTCAGCAGCAACTCGGCCAGATACGAGCCGTCTTGCCCAGTAATCCCGGTTATCAGCGCGCTTTTTCCCATGACTCCCTCTTCAGACTTGCCCTCGCTACTCTGGACCGGGACTAAAAGCCCTCCGACATCAGTACGTACAGCTCGTGCGCGACATTGCTCATCACCTCGTGGCTGGCGGTCGTTTGCTGGGTCTGCGCTACCTGAATATCGGTAAGCTGGCCGATATCGCGGGCGCGAAAATTCTGCTGCAGAAATACCGGCGAACTGGGCAACAGCGCCGAGGCCACGTCCGCGAAGCGCTGCGTCGAGGAGATTCCGTTCTCGCTCCAGATTACCTTGCCGCTATGCCCGTCAGTGAGCTGCGCGCTGACTGAAAGTTGACGGATAGAATTGGTGGGCTCGTCTACCGAGTTGAGCGAACCCGGCTGGGTCTGGACGTTGTTGATGGTACCGGTCAGAACCAGATCGGCGTCGGTCGGGCTGTCCACCAGGGTCAAGCGGTCGTGATTGGCAATTTCGTCCTTGACATAGCGCATGAAGGGCTCGGCGATTCCGGTGGTTCGGCTCATATTGGCGAATTGCCCGACATAGATGGTTTGGGCCGAGGCCGGCAAGGCCGGCCCCTCAGCCTCGAACTCATAGCCGCACCCACTGGCCGCCGTCGCCGACGCTGCCGCGAGTACTAGAACTAGAATGGCGTTAGCCCGTCCATATCTACCTAACGCAAACATAAGACCTACCTGTAACCGGTCAAAAAGCCGGTGCTGCGCACCGCCCCGAAGGGGCTTAGCTGAAACGGGTTGGAACCGAAGGGATTGGTACCGACCGAACCCAGTCCGCCCAAAGTAATCTGGAAGGTGAAAGCGGTTTGGACCGGTGCGATCGTCTGCATCAGGCCAAAATCGGCCGCCCAGCAATTGCAGGGCGACTTCAGCCGCAACCCATAATTGGTGGCAAGAAACTTGTGCGTCGCCAAGTCGTAGCTGGGACCGAAAAAGAGGCCAGCTCGCTTGAACAATTCGTAATAGGTTTGAAAGGTCAGATAGTTCACCCGCGCCGCGTTGGGAGGCGCGAACACCAGCGCGCTCGGATTAAGATAGCTGTAACTCAAGGTGAAAAACGACCCCACCACCGATCGCCCCATGTATACCGGGGATACGTTGGGCTCCCAGGGCGGTTGAAAATTGAACGACACGTTACCCGCATCCAGAGTGTGCGGCCCCGCCACGTCATAATCCAGACTTCCTGAGAACCACCCCAGCCGCGTGGGCAAAAACGAGGCGTACAGTTCCAGGTCGGACATGTGGGATCCGCTGGCCGCCACCGGATGGGAGGTGTCGTAGGACTGCAGAACAGTCAAGTCGAGCAGATCCTCCAACCCACCCACCCCGAGCAGCCGGCCCGGACTGAAGGCGGTCAGCAGCGGCCCTTCCGAGCGGCTGGTCTCCGTCGTGCTCAAGGGCGGTGGCTGCGAGTTGGTAGAAGGAAACTTGGCCAGGAAGCGGGTGGAGAAGCCGTAGGTTACCAGGCTGCGCCCTTCCACCCGATCGATCTCGTCGAAAATCGGCAGATTACCCTGATCAATATTGGGCACGTAAGCGTAATACACGAACGGCTCGATCGTCTGGCGCAACTTCTCTAGCGAGTTCCAATTGGGACTGAAGACCCGGCCAACGATAGTCGAGAGCTGGAAATTGAAGTACGGAATCGGGTCACGAGCCAGCAGTCCACCCTGCGCCAGCGGCCCCAAATATAGGCCGTTGTTGAACAGCCGGCCGCCGGTATCCACCGGCGTGATCCCCACCTGATGGCCCGAAACATCGTAAAAGGTGTTGTACACCCCGGCCGACGCCGAGCCATAGAAATATTTATCCCAGCGAAAGGGGACGCTTAGGCTGGGCTGCAGGTTGAGCCTTCCTCCACCTTGCCCCTGCTCCCGCCAGAAGTCCGCCAACTCCGCGTCATAATCGGTGTAGGCAAAGCTCAAATCACCCGGCAGCGGGGCTCGACCGCTGACCAGCCCATCGAAGGGCTCCTGGAGGTCAAGCCGCGGATCCTGAATCAAATCCTGATACCAGATGCTGCGGACTTGCGCATAGCCGTTGGTAAAATCGTCGATTACGCCCACGTCCGAAGTGGTATAGCGCAGCAGATTTATCCCGGCGTTGTAATTGTAGTCGTTGGAAAGCGTCCACACGTCCAGATCCCGCAGCAGCAGCGGATCGGTTACGTTGAGCGAGTCGGCATATACAGTCAAATTGTCGCCGACATGCTGGCGCAACATGCCGATTGCGTCCAAACGATTGATCGGAATGTTCTTGTTGTACAACTGAGAATCGAAAATCGACGAGGCGCGATTGGCATTGGAGCGCAAAAACTCGTTGAAGTAGCCGCCGTCGATCCAGAAATAATCGTCCGGTCCGTTATCCAGGCGGTACTCACCGTACAACCCCACCCGCTGCGAGGTCTCGACGTCGGCTGCCACGGTGGCATCCGAACTGCGGCTGATGTCCAGAAAATAGGGCTGAATTACCTGAAACCCGCGAAAGTTGGAAATCGTCGGCTGCGGGCTCAGCAGGCCGCTGGCCCGATCGATCCCCACCGGAAACCAAACCTTGGGCAGCGATACCGGCAGGATGGGATGGCCCAGCACGTCGAATTGAGTTCCCTGCGCAGTCGCCGTCCCCGGCACCTGGACATCCATTTGCTGGGCCGAAATACTCCAGGCTGGCGGTCCTTCGCCACATTGGCAGGCCGTGAATGAGCCACCGCGAATCAGGTAGCGCTGACCCTCCTTCTTTTCTACCTGCTTGCCTTGCAACTTGAAGGTTTGGTTGCGCGAGCGAATCAACGCATCGTCCAACTCGCCGGTCTCGTTGGTCAGATCCAGGGTCGCGCAACTGGCGTAAACATCCGCTTGTGGATCGCTCAGATGGACGTCCCCGGTGGCGCGCGCGCGCTGTCGCCGCGGCTCGAAATCAATCTCGTGCGCAGTCAGCAGCCGCGGCCCCTGCCGCAGACTGGAATGGCCCACGACCACGAAACGATTAAGCCGCGAGTCATAGGTCATGCTCTCGCCCGCCACGTGGACCGGTGCACTCAGTTGCACCCGGGTGGGTAGTACCCCATTGGCCTGAGCCGCGGCGTCGACCGCCATCAGCAGCCCAAGCGCGCCGGCGCCAAGCACAGCCAGCAACGTGCGGCGAAGCTGGCTAAGCCGCAACAATGCTCGTCCGGAGCGCGTGGGCCTACTCCCTGGGCCCGCTCAGCATGACGTTTCGGGAAAAAGCCCCCGGCGTCCGCTGGCCGCCAGGAAATAAGGGTAGACATCACCAATCAGATAAACCGAGCCGGTCACCAGAATAAAATCCTGCGCTGCCGCCTCTGCCATCAGCGTAGCGATCGCCGCCGCGGGCTCTTCGATCACCCGCGTCGGAACCGGCGCGAAATGCTCGCTCAGACGATGCGGATCGAGCGGTCGCTTGGGTTTGACCCGAGTCAGCGTAACGTCGCCAATCCAAGGCGCCAGTTGATGGGCCATTTGCGCCCACTGCTTGTCCGCCAGGCAGCCGAAGAGCAGCCGTGGCCGCGGCTGCTGGCCGATTTCCTCATGCACCGTTCGCAGCAAGGCCGCAATACTGAGCTCGTTGTGCGCGCAATCGAGCACTACCAGCGGGCGGCGCGAGACCGTATCGAAGCGCCCCGGCCAGTAAACTTCGGCGAAGCCCTGCCGTATCGCCCGTTCGTCCACCGCCCACCCCATCCCGCGTAACACTTCCAGCGCGGCCAGCGCTATGGATGCGTTTTCGTGTTGAAACTGTCCCGCCAGCCCCAGCTCGACGTTCTCCAGCTCCAGCCCCAGCCCATGATAGTCCAGCCGGTGGGCCCGCGCATGCGAACGATAATCGAAGTCGCGCTCGATCAGCATCGCCGCCGATCCGCGTTGCGCCGCGATCGCCGTCAGCGTCCGCCGCGCTTCCGAATCGCGCGTCCCGATCACCACCGGCACCCCCGGCTTGATGATCCCGCCTTTTTCCCCCGCGATCGAGGCGATGGTGTAGCCCAGGTATTCCATGTGGTCGAATCCGATCGGCGTGATGACGCTCAGAACCGGGCTGACCACGTTGGTGGAATCCAGGCGACCGCCCAAACCGGTCTCGATCACCGCTACATCCACCTTGGCTTCGGCAAAATAGAGAAACATGAGCGCCACGGTGAACTCGAAAAAAGTCAAGGCCATCCCGGCCCGCTCGTATAGGGCGCGCAGAGTCTCGATGTAATTCAGCAGCACGGCGGCGGGAATCTGCGCGCCGTCGATTCGGGTACGTTCGGCCAGGTTCACCAGATGCGGTTTGGTGTAAAGCCCGCTGCGGTAGCCCGCCGCCCGCAGACAACTGTCCATCATCGCCGCCACTGAGCCTTTGCCCTTGGTACCCGCGATATGGACCACCTGCAGGCGGCGATGGGGATCGCCCAGCAGCCGCAGCGCCGCTTCCATCCGTTCCAGCTTGTAGATCTCGCCCCGGCTTTCCAGCCCGTAGAGCCATTGCAGAGTCTGCTGTAGCCGATCCATCAGGGCTGCGATTGTAGCCTCGCCGTCACGTCTGCGGAAGCACGATGAACCATCTTGAAGCGACCATGAAGCCTCTTTCGGGGCGCTTCGGCTCGATTCTCCCCACCCGGCAGACGCCCACCACCCTTTCACCCCTGGAAATGGCCGGCGGGAGGTAGCGCACTACCACCTATGGGTGTAAACACAAGCTGCAAGGCATCTTCTCGAAGATGCCCCGCTCAACCCAGGAGGAGGGCCTGGTCTGGTGGCACGCGTCCCCTATCTTACCAAGCAGGATTTGCCCCCCGAACATCAGGATTTACTGGAGAGCAAACTTAATCTGCGCAAGGCTTTGGTCAACAGCCCGCGCGCGGCCCGCGCCTCCAGCCAGGTCGCGATGTTCATCCGCCATCACAGCCGCCTGGACCCTCGCCTGCGCGAGATGGCCTTGCTCCAGGTCGGCTACCTCACCCGCTGCGCCTACGAGTATGCCCATCATATCGAGCTAGGCCGCCAGTTCGGGGTTTCGGACGACGATATCCGAGCAATTGCGAAGGAAAGCGCCGGCGAGTCCACCCACCTGCCAGCGCTGGATCGAGCGGTGCTGCGTGCGGCTCGCGAGATGACGGCCGACCTGGCGATTAGCGATTCCACCTTCGAAATTTTGCGCCAGCATCTGGACCCCGAGCGGCTGGTCGATCTGGTCACTGCCATCGGCCATTACAATGGCACGGCGCGAACCCTGCTCTCATTGCAGATCGACTTGGAAGAAGATTATCGGCACTATCTCGACGAATTTCCTTTGCCAGCTACCCATCTGCCCAAACCGACCTGAGTGGCCTTCAACCGGCAACGGCGAGCACGGCGGCCTGCCCCACTGGAAGTCGGCGAATAGCTGTCCGACCCCCTTCCCTCACGAGGCGAAGGACGGGGTCGGACAACTCAATCTGGCCCGAGCTGAAAACAACTGCCCAAACCGGCCCGCGGCGCCGTCAGCGGGGGGCGGCAGGCGGGAAAAACTCCGGCACCAGAAAACCAAAAGCTCCGTTGCGCACCCCGTCAGTCGCAAAGACCTCGCCATGAATCGGATCCACCGCCACGGCACTGGGATGGACCATCCCGGTTTCCGCGCCGCGAATAATCGCGTGCGGCGGCACGTTGCCATTGTCGGTTACGTTCCACACCCCGACAAATCCGAGCGGCCCCATCCAGGGCAGGGTCGGCCCCTGACAGCCATCGCGCGGAGCGTAGCCGCCCGCGTCGTAAGGCGGGACGTAGTAGAAATTGTCCACCCCGGCGAAGAGCTGCCCGCCGTAAAGCGCGACGTGAAATAGCCCCACGATTCCAGTGGCCGGCCCTTCGATGACGCCCAGTGGGGTCGCGTCGCCGCTATCCGTACGACGGAAAACAAATAGCGCGGCATTGTAATGGCGATCGCGAGCCGCTACCGCTACCAGGTTGCGCTGCGGGTCTACCGCGACTCCCGAGGGTAGCCGCATCCCAGATTTGGGCCCAAAGTGGATCACCCGCAAGGGCGCCACGTCACCGTTGCCGTTAAGCGGGAAGACCAGGAGTGCGTCCGACTCCAAGTCCGCGATCCACAATTCATTGTGAACGTCATCGGCCGCCGGTTGCCAGGGCGCGTGGAGCAAGGTGTGCGGCCCCTGAATCACCCGGTCGGGGGGATGGTCGCCGCTGGCTCCGCCATGGAAGAACACGATCGAGGCCGCCAGCGGCTCGGTGGCGATAATCTCGTCGTGCCCGGGGTCGTAGGTCAGCCCATGCGCCACCCGGGTCAGCTTGGTGTGTTGTCCCTCGATGATCCGCGCCGGTTCGGTATTGTCGCTTGCCAGCCTGGCAAATGCCGCAATTCGCGGGTCGCTGACTCAATTGGGCACCAGTACCTGGTCGCGCTTGGAATCGTACGCCACCGCCTGCGGATTGCCGAACCCGGTGGCCGGCGTACCGGCAGGGGCGTTGCGCAATATTCGCCGAGGCTGAGCGTCGCCGCGTGCGGTGCGAGCGAAGACTTCGGCGGTGTGGCCGAAATTGGCTACCCACAACTCTTCATGCACCGGATCGTAGGCCACACCCATCGGCCGCAGGATTTGGGTATGCGGCCCGCCCAATACCCGCAGCGGAGCACTGTCGCCCTTGGCGTCGCGCGCGAATACTAGGATCTCGTTGGCCGGTTCGTTGGCCACGTACAATTCGTTGTGCCGATTGTCCACCGCCATCCCGGTGGGCCAGTTGAAGCGCGTCGCCGGCCCCTGCAGCACCCGCAAAGGTACGGCGTCGCCTTCCGCGTCGTCGGCGAAGACCCGAATCGAGGGCGGGTAATAGTGACCACCACCGGTGTAGTCACGATCCCAATAGCCCTGGTTGGAGTTGCCGTAGTTGCTCACCAGGATCTCGTGATGGGCTTCGTCCCAGACCACTCCGTGCGGGTCCGCCAGACCGGTATGCGGCCCGCGAATGGAGCGCACCGGATGCTCGGCTCCATGGGAGCCCAGCCGATAGAAGATCACCTCGGCGTTATGCTGAATCGCCACCGCCATCTGCCGATAATGCTGACTGATCCCAATCCCATAGGAGCCGTGGGGCACTGCAACCACCCGCGATTTGTAATCGCCGTTGGCGGTATAGGGAAACGCCGCGACGTCGTCTCCCACGTCGTTCTCGGTGGTGTAGAATTCGTGCTTTAGCGGGTCCACCGCGATTCCCGCGGCGAAGGACAGAAACGTGTCCGGTCCTCGGATCCAGGCTTTATAGGGTGTAATCGCGGAATCGTGCGGCGAAGCCTTCACCTCGAGGTCGTACACCAGCACGCTCTTGAGATTGGTGTCGCTCAGGACGGCCAGGTTGTTTTTCGTATCCAGTGCGATCCCGTTGAACTCGGGGTATAGATCAATGAGCTCGGTGCAGGGCTGCACCGGCCCACCCACCATTCCGGGCACTGCCTTGAGAAAGGCCGCCTCCGCCGGAAAGAGTTTGTGCGGATTGGTCAGCGCCTGGAAACTGGGTTCCTCCGCGTGGCTCGCGGCAAGTCCCCAAAACCCGGCGCGGCCGTGGATACCACCCAGTCCCAGCAACAGGATTGCGGCCACCATGGCCGCCACCCAGCGCCCTCGCCTCCTCCAAGCCGGTCTTCCCCAGCCTGCGTGCAAACTCGCGCCACCCGCCAACTTCAGCATCGTCTTGCCTCTCCCAGCTAGTTTTTCAACTCCTCCTCAAACTTCGAGAGAAGAAACCATATCGAGCGCGCCGGATTGTGCCCTGGTTTTCTATCCCGGCGGGAACGAGGCAAAGCAATTGTTGGAGCGAAAGATGTACGTCTCGTGAAAATCATGCACCACCGGCTTGCGCCCCAACTCGGCCATCGCGCCGACCAGAACCATCCAGGCCAGCAGCTCTTGATGGCCGGCGCGATCGTTCTCCTCCGGCGTGCGCTTGCGCCAGGTCTCGTAATCGCCGCGCTTGAGCGCCTCCAGCAACATCCGATCGGCCTGATGGTCGGGAATGATGTAGCCGTTGGTTGGCGACAAAAAAGCATGCGACCAACCTGCCGATGCCATCAGCACGATTCGATACGGACTCTCGCTCGCCACTTGCGCCAGCTTGGCGCCCAATTCCATGCACAAGGCGGGCGACGGGCCCGGAGGATCGGGTAAGCCTTCGGCCTTCTGGGTCTCGAATAGATGGGCCGCGAAGCCCTTGGCCGTGATCACTTGGCTGCCGTAGCAATTGACGTGAAAGGGCACGACCCGATGGGGGAAGCCGATACGGTCGCAGTCAAGAAACAGCACCGTATTGGTAAAGGCATGAGCCAGATGGGGCTGATTCAGGGTCTTGTAGGCGTAGGACATCGGAAAGCCCCGTTGCATCAGCCCGCTCGCCAAATACTTCGCTCCCGCTCGATGGCCGTGCAGGTGCAAGGTGAAGTCGGTAGGTTCGCCCCAGGCGTTGCGCGCAAACCGGGGATCGTGCGCGTAGGGCTGTTCGTCAAAATCGTCGTCCAGGCCAAAGATACAAAATGGTGGGATAATGTCCTCGCGAAAATTCTCGTACTGGTCGTCGCCGAAGATCACGATAAAATCCGGCTCGAAGTCGTCGATAATCCGCCGCAGCTTGCGGCAATCCTCGAACAGCCGCCGGCGCAGCTCTCGTGTCGCCGTCAGTCCTTCATCCTGGCCCATTTCCGCGATCATTTCGGGCGGCCAATTGGCTCGGTCGCGATAACGCGGATCGACGTTGGGGGCGGCCAGTATCTGATGAAACGGCACCATTATCCCTTGGTCCGCCATTACCAGCCCGGGAAAGTGACTGCCGCCGATCCCTAAAATCTCGCCCATGATAACTCTCTCCAAGTCCACGAAAGGCGCTAGGGCGGACCGTATCGCCGCCTAATCCTGGCTGTCAAGCAGCGCAAGCGCCACTTGGTCGTCGCCGATCCTTTGGCTCGTTAGCGCCATTTCTTCCCGGCCCAATGGTGCTCCACGCCGCGCGCCTGGTCCACCTTGCACGCAAGCTGATGAACACCACACCCGACTCAACGCATCCGCTCGATGGCAAAATCAGACCTGCGCACCCGCTTCTGCTACCTGCTCCTGGCCTGTGCGATTTCGGCGCCGGCCCATGGCATGCCGGCGGCACCGTCTCCACCCCCTCGGGATGCTCGCATTCCTGCTTCCGCGCATCCTCCTCACTGGCTCGACGCCGGCCGCTTCGGCCTCTTCTCCCATGGCAGTACGCTGCGCGCTGCCGCGATCTGCCGGGCAGGTTTCCCGTCGATTGAGATAACCGGCCGGGCCGACTTTCTTCCCGGGCAGGGCGTGAGCCTGCTTCAGTGCGGTCCGGCGCCGTCTGTTCCGTCACCGGCCGCGCCCACCCTGATCACAGTGTGCCGGATAGGTCCTTGTCCGCGGGAAGCGCGATGGAGCTACGAGATTGTCGCGATCGATTCCCACCACGGGCTATCGCGCGCCAGCCCAGCCGCGCCATCGATGCCCAATAGCCGTGCGCTTAGCGTGGACAACCACAACCTGATTACCTGGACCCCACTACCTAACGCGGTCGCCTATGCCATCTACCGCGCTCGCGACGGCGGCCCGTTTCGGCTCCTGAGCTATAGCCAGATCCCCGACTTCGACGACTTCGGCCAGCCCGCGGTCGCTGCCGCGGGCTCGATCCCGCCCGAAGCACCTGCGGTGCCTACCCCGGGTAATCTGGCCGCGATTGTTGTTGCCCGAACCCCTACCCAGGTGCGGCTTGATCGTCCCCCCCTGTCTTCCTCCGCCCGTTCCTGGCTGGTCCACGACGACGCCCCAATCGTGCAGCGCGCGATCGACAGATTGCCTGTCGGCGCCTACGACAATCCCAGTGGCGGGACGCTATGGCTACCTCCGGGTAGTTACACCTGGGCTTCTCCAGTGACGGTTATCGGCGCCCGCGGCCTGATACTGGCCGGCGCCGGCCGCTGGGCCACGCAGATCAACCCCAGCGTGGAGCTGGCTGGGATGGCTGTCTTCCGCTTCGTCGACGCGCGCGACTCCGGGCTGGAGCAAATGTGGATTAACGGCGCATCGATCGCCGGCGCCATTGCGGGAGCAGCCTTGGAATTCAACGAAAATTCCCGTCTCGGCCCGACTTCCACCCATAACGAGGCCCGCGACCTTATCATCGGCAACCCCAGCACCGGCAGCAGCGTGGTAAACGGAATCGTCTTTTCCGCTGCCAACGACGCCAACAACGAGAATAGTGACCTTCAGAATATAGTCATTCAGGATTTCGCCGGCTGCGGCATTGTGATTGGCCATTCAAACTCTGAAGGCCACCGCTTCCGCCATCTCGATATCGGCTATGGCCCATGCGGCATTCAGGCCTGGTCCGGAGGATTTACCGATGAGCAAGGCTTCTACGCGCTTAACCGCTACCCCCGCGCCGTGGTCTATGATTTCCAACCCGGCACCATGTATCATTCCGTGCAATCCGTCGGGATGTTCGCCGAGACCGGTGCCCAACTGCTGCGTGCCAGCCCTCGCTTGCGCAACCTTGTCGTCAACATAGTCGCGATGGATTTTACTGGCGGACTTCCCGGCGAGGATCTGATCGACCTCGCCTCTTCCGACTCGGCCCTAACAATAACCGCCAGTTGGCTGCAAACCGGACAGCCCCGCACCACTATCTACAGCACCGGCGCCGGCAACACCGTCCGGCTGATGAACAACGGCGGGCTGGGGCTCAGCACGATCGACGCAGGCGTCGGTGCGGTCGTCAGTATCGGGAATAACTGGGACCAGATTCCCCATTTTGTCGCCAAACCCAATAGATTGCTCCAACTCGGCGATTGGCTAGGTCCTACTCAGACACTCATCGGCGGCAACCGCTGAGCAGTCAATCCTCAAAGTCATCTGAATCACAATGTAATGGCAAAAGCATTTTCGCTTGCGCTGTGCTACGCTCACCGCTCGAGGAGAACCTTTGCGATGAGAAAACTTGCTATCATGGCTGGGGCTTTGCTGGCCTCCCTTCTTCTGATAGCCGGCGGATGGCTGCCCGCGTTCGGGCCCGCGAACATCCACTTTTCTTACCTTAGGGAAATAGTTGCGCCGCCGGTTTACGCCGCCCAGCCCGCCAAGATGGATCTGGCTCATGCACCCGCCAAGATGGGCGCCATTCCGCAGATGAAAGTCGCCACCGAAATGTCCGCCAAGTTCCTTAAGGTGCTCGATTCCATTCCCGGCGGTCCGGTGCAACCATGCTCGGAACTCTCCGATCCCTACCCCGAATTCAACGGCGTCTCGATCGACCCGAAAGCGGGGATCGCGGTGCTCAGCGACCCCAACCTCAAGGGCGCCCTGATCTACGACCTTGACGTAAAGGCCAGCCCCAAGGATCTGGAGCCTACGCCCTACAAGGGATGGGTGAAGGGACCTGCCACGTTTTTGTCGTTCGCCACCGGCATTGGGCTGGATACCGCCCGCCACGAGTTCTACATCGCGGAGAACGACTACGGCGACGATATCGCGCGCTTCCCCTATCACGCCGACGGCGACTACACCGCCAAGGTCCTGGCAGTGCCACACGGCGTTTACGGCATCTCGGTCAGCCAGAAATATCAGCAGATGGCGGTGAGCGTCGAGCATAACGCTCAAATCATCTTCTACAAACTTCAAGCCGAGAAGGTTGACCTGCCGCTGCGCTCCATCCGCGGCATCCACACAAAGATGGCCGATCCTCATGGAATCGCATGGGACGAAAAGCATGGCGAGATTTTTGTCGCCAATTACGGCAACTGGTCGCGAGGCGAATGGGACCAGGACTACAACGGCGGTGGTCGCTACTTTCCGCCTTCGATTACCGTGTATCGCGACGACGCCAAAGGTGACGTAGCGCCCATCCGCGTGATTCAGGGCGACCGCACGACCTTCAACTGGCCCACCGGGGTGGCCGTCGATCCCGCGCACAACGAGCTATTTGTCACCAACGAAATCAACAACGATATTCTGGTCTTTCGCCGTGACGCCAAGGGCAATGCGGCTCCCATCCGGGTCCTGGGCGGTCCGCGTACCCAGATCTGGCATCCGATGGGGGTGGCGATCGACCCGGTGCACGATGAAATCTGGGTCGCCAATTTCAACCATACCGCCGAGGTCTTTGCCCGCGACGCCCAGGGTGATATCGCGCCGCGCCGACTGATTCGCAACGCCCCGGCCGGCTCTCCTCACGCCGGCTTTGGTAATCCCACCGCCATCGCCTACGATTCGCGGCGCGATGAAATTCTGGTCCCCAATTGAGTGACCGATCCGCGTGTCGCGGCTTTTGCCCGTGTGGCAAGTGGCAACATCGAACCGATTCGCGTGATTGAAGGTCAACGCACCAAGCTCACCCGGGTCGCTCACGGCATCACCTACGACCCCGTCAACGATCTGATTATCGCCACCGAGCCGCTGGCCAGCTCGATCGTCTTTTTCAAGGGCGGCAGCGGCGGCAACGTGCCACCCCTGCGCGTCATCCAGGGCCCTCATACCGGCCTTCATCAGCCCTGGCAGGTGGCTGTGGACGCGGTGCATAACGAGGTCTGGGTGGCTGATTACGGCCAGGCCCATATTGCCGCTTTTCCCCTCTTCGGTAACGGTGACGTCGCCCCGCTGCGGGTCATCTCGGACTCCAAGGATGGCATGCGCGTGGTCTCCGGCGTCGCGGTCGATCCAAAGACCAACCTGGTAGTCGCCGCCGCTCGCAATGCTCATTACCAGGGCGGCCTATTTATTTTCGATCGCACCACCAACGGCGATTTCGCGCCGATACGCCTGATTGCCGGCCCTACCACCGGAATCCGCGGCTTATGGCACGTGCAGATGCTCAACGGCAAAATCTTCGCCACAGTGTCAGAAGGCGCTTATCGCCCGCCCTACGATCCCGCCGGCTACGCGCCCGTAGCCAATTGCAATGGCCCGATCTCCGAATTCGCGCCCGCGCCTTTGGGTTTCCTTGGGGTATGGAACCAAACCGACAACGGCGACGTGGCTCCGCGCGCGATCATTCGCGGTGCCGACACCCTGATCGTTCAACCCAATGGCTTGGCCCTCGACCCCAAGCATGGCGAGATCTTCATCAGTACCGGAATGAGGAACGGCTTGGCGGCCTATCACCTGCCCGGCTTCTTCTAACCCGGCCGCGCGTTCTCTGTCCCCTCTCCCTCTTTCAGGGGGAGGGGATAGAGCTTAGCCCTAGAGCCGCAAAATTATTCGCTCTGCGCCGCCTCGCTTGCCTGAGCGGGACCGAAGGCGACTCCGCGGCGCGACTGGCAGATGAATTCCACCAGTTCGTCTATCTCCTCGCTCCGCGGCCCCTTGTCGGCCAACTCCGCCAGCGCCGACTTGAGGTTGCGCCGACTCCCAAAGAGGATTTTGAAGGCTTGGCGCAGGGCTCCAATCCGCGCCGGCGAGAAGCCCGCTCGCCGCAACCCCACCACGTTGATCGCGCGCACGGTGTGAGTGTCCGAGAGCACGCAAAAAGGTGGCACGTCGCGGCTGGTTCGCGCCAAGCCGCGCATAAAAGCTAACCGCCCGATTCTGACGTATTGATGGACCGCGCAGTTACCCGAGATGATCGCCCGGTCGGCTACCTCCACCCATCCCGCCAGGATCGCGCCACCCGCGATAATGGTGGAGTTTCCGATCCGGCAATCATGCGCCACATGAGCGTTCTGCATCAGGAAGTTATCGTCGCCAATCACCGTGCGCTCGCCATGCTCGCTGCCACGATGAACTGTCACTCCCTCGCGAAAAATGTTGCGCGCGCCGATTCGCACCTCGCGCCGGCCACCGCTGTACTCGACGTCCTGCGGCTCATCCCCAATTACCACGTTGGAATGCAGCACGTTGCCGGGCCCCAGTTCGGTATCGCCTAAAAGCGTGACGTGACTGATAAGTCGGGTGGCCGGGCCAAGCTTGATCCGCCCCATCAGATAGCAGAAGGGGCCAATCTCGACTCCCTCCTCCAATTCGACTTCCGGACCGACCACGGCACTGGGATGGATCATGCCCTATCCCCGCGCGCGCGACGGCCGCGCAGCCTCGACAACGGGAACCCACGGTCTAGTTGAGAAGCTTCTTTTTGCGATCGTCGGGATGGGCGCGATCGTCCACCCGCCCGCCGGAAACTCGATACTCTTCTCCGGCCCACAGCCCCAGATCGACCATTTGGCAGCGTTCCGAACAAAATGGCCGAAAGCGGTTGGCGGGCGAAATATCGACCGGCCGTTTGCAAATCGGGCATCGCATGGCGCTGACTCCTAGTTTGCCGAAGATCTCTCGCCAGGGCAAAAGCTCCGGCCAACCTCCGCTCAGAGCAGGTCATTGCAAGTGCGCAAAAAGCCGCATACCAGACACCAATACTTGCAATGGCCCATCGGCTTCATCGGCGCACCGCACGCGTCGCATCGCGCTTGTAGGCTCACCTCGCCCTCGACCACCGTCTCCGGACCACCCTTGGCGCTGTCGTCTTCCATGACCGCGAGCATCAAGACTCACCCCTCGCTTGTCAACCCCGGCCGCGCCCTTGCTCGGCGGTGCGCGATCGTTTGGGCGCAGCGGTTTCCTGCGCGCTGGCCCCGACCGGTTCGCTCTCGCCCATCGCGCGCCATCCCAGCACTGCGATTAGCCCCAGCAACAAGAAGGTGGCATACAGAGTCCAGCGACTGCCGACCGGCGGCGAGAGCGCGGCTCGGCGGATATTATCCAGGTTGTAAGCCGGATCGTCGTTGCCCGCTGCCTTCACCTTGTCCATCCGCACCGCGCGAAAAAACGCCCGGCCGGTATTGGTGCTGGAAAAACCGCCCAGACGCAATGCCAGTTGGATGTCGGCGCCCCGCTGCCCCACCTTGAGGTAAAACCCAATCCGCTGCCAGGGCTGGGTGCCGTAGAGCTGGCGCGACATGATGCTGTCTTCCAGTACGCTGATCGAAGCGCCCGCGCCGGTGCGGCCCACGTTTTCGGTACGCGCCTGCGCGGTGAAATGGTACCAGCCCGGCGGCAGGGTCAGCTCCTGGGCCCAGCGCGCGTCGTTGAGCTGATGGCTATCGACCTCGAGCTGGCCCGGCTGCCCGGGAACGTGAAGCCATTGATAGGTGGTATAGCTGCTGCTCTCCTGCCAGCCCTGGGTCTGCCAATGGTCGGGGAAATTGCCCGCCCCCATCGACAGGTCACCGTTGGCCAGCACTTGCGCGCGCGCAGGAGTGGCCAGCATTAGCGCCGCAAGCAGAATCGGCAACATCGCAAGCAGGCGCATAGGCTTCATCTGAGGTTTCATATCCAATTGCGCAGTCCGGGCCCTTGCAGCCACATGCGGGCATAATAGCCGGAACGCGACACCGGAATTCCCAACCATAACGGCAAGAAGTAAATAAAGCAGAGCGCGATCACCCCCACGAAGACAACGCAGACAAAGCGCCCCTCCCACTGGCCGCGCCCCAGCAACGCGGCGTAACCAGCCAACAGAGCCAGCGCCGCAATCGCGCCCGCCGCCCCCCCAATCCCCAGCAGCAACGGCGGCATCAGGGTCAGCAGCAGGGCCACCTTCTCCAACACCAGGAGTTTGCCCTCCCAGCATTCGGTCAAAGTCGCGGCCAAGGCCAGATAGCCCAGATATACCGCCGGCATGTAGTGGTACAGAAACAGCGTCCGCCCGATCGGCACCCACATCAGCAGGTAAGAAAGAAAGCCTATCGCCAAAAAGGCTCGCGGCAGGCTGCGCCGTTCCAGGGCCTGCATGCCGACAATCAGGATGGCGGTCAGTGCTCCCCACCACGAAGCCGGATTGCCGCCGCCCCAGATTGTGGCCACGTCCCCAACCGGCGGAAAATTCTGCCAATAGGCGATCGGCCGCAGCATCAACGGCCAACTCCACCAGGGCGCCGCGTAGGGATGGGTGGCGGAGGCCACGCTGTTCTCGTACCAGATTACGTCCTTGTAATATTTGAACAGATCCGCGATCCCACCCCACCAGCCCAGCAGGTAATGGGGTAGAAACGTTCCGATATAAAAAATCGCCGCCACCGCCGTGACCATCGCGATCGCCCCGCTCACTCGCTTCTCGCGCGCGATTTGGGCTGGAGTACGGGCCGCTGCTGACGCGCGGCCCCGCGCTGGCGCCGATCCGGCGCTACTCCGCCCCTCGCTCAGCAGCACGTAGGTCATGAAGCCGATGACCAGCAAATAGGTGATCGCAGGCACATACAGCTTGGACCCCAGGCACAAGCCCAACGTCACCGCCATCGCCAGCAAGGTACGCCGGCGCGCGCGCGGGTCCGGGGTCTGGATAAAGCGAAAGAGCAGCAGATAGGACCAGGCCGCGAAGGTCAGATAGACGATATCGACCACCGCGATGCGGGAATCGACGATAAACATCCCATCGCACAGCACGAACATCGCCGCCAGAGCGCCGGTCATGCGGGAATTGAACATCCGCCGGCCCAACAGGTAGGTGATCGCCACCAGCGCCGTCCCCACGGTGGCGTTGCCCAGCCGCCAGGCCCACGCGTGATCGCCAAAGAGCCAGATTCCCAGGGCGATCAGCAGCTTGGCCAGTGGCGGATGGGGGTCCAGGAATTGCTCGCCATGCAGATAATGGCGCGCTTGTCCGACGAAGTGAACTTCATCAAAAACGATTTCGTTGGGTCGGCCCAAATGCCAGAAGTGCAGGGCCGCCGCCGCCACCACCAGCAGCAGCACGATGCAACTGTCCAGCCGCAGCCAGGGCGGACATTGCCGCTCCTCGCGCACCGGCACCTTGCTGGCTTGGGCCACGCGCTGCCCCGCGCGCAGGCGAGAGCCCAGCGCGGCCTGGGCCTGTTGCCAGAAAGCGGGCATGCCTGGCGCCGCTTTCTCGGCCGTCGCCGCCATCCAGCTCCAATACGCCGCGGCTCCCAAAGCAGCCGTGTTGAGCACCGCCACGAACATCGCCAGCGGATCGTGCAGCGGAAAAAAATAATTATGCTCCAAGGCGCTCTTCACGTCCGCCAGATTGAGCAGGAAGGTGGCGCTGATAACCGCCAGCACCGCCAGCATCCAGCCCGATTCCACCGCCATCGGTACCGCGAACACCAGTGCCGGATAAAGGTAGCGTTCATGCATCCGCGGCGCGAACATGAAGAAGCCGAACACGGTCAGGAAACATATCGCCAGCATGTTTTCCGCCGAACGCCGGCGCCATAGCAGAAAGGCCAGCCCCAGATACATCAGGGCCAACAGCCCCATCCCGATCGTGAAATAAGACAGCCCCGCCACGCGGTTGGCATCCGCTTGGCGCAAACCGCCAATCAGACCCATGAAGTTGAAGGCATTGACCGAAGTCTCGTGGTAGTAGGCCGCGGTCGAGCCGTACAACGATACCAGCCAGCTCCACGGCCGCCCGCTCTGGAAGGGCGCGGCGCCAATCACGCCGACCGCGACGAATCCTAGCGCCGAAGTCCCCCAAGTCGCTGGCCGTGCTCGCATCAGCGTCCAGCAGCCCAGAATCGGCAGCAATGCCAACGCCTGCGGCTTGGTCAGCACCGCCAACGCCGCCATCCCCCAGCTCAGCTCGAACTCACCGTCGATTGCGAGCACCGTCGAAAGCAGCATCATGAGGGTAAAAACCGAATCGCTCTGTCCCCATACCACGGTGTCGAAGAGCAGGGCTGGATTGAGCGCGAATAGGATCAGCCCTAGCCATGCCATCGCGGGCAGGCGGCGGCGGACGATAACGAATATCAGCCAGCCCAGCACCAAATCGCCAATCAGAGCGGGAGTTTCGATTATCCAACGCACCAAGTCGCCCGAGATGCCCAACTCGCGCACAAACGCTCCCGCCGCCCACAGCGCGTACAAATAGCCGGGTGGATAGTCCAGAAAGTAGCCCGGCTGGTACATTCGCGCCGGGCCACCATCCGCCATCCGCAGCGCCCAAGCCTGATAGCTACCCACGTCGATGCCCAAGCCGGGAAAGACCGGCAGGGTGGCGAATTTCAGCACCGCCAGGCCCGCCAACAGCAGCAGCGCCCATCCTGGACCGGAGTCACCTGCGCTCAGCAACGGCCTGCTGTAAACCCACAGGCAGTACAGCACCAGCCCCACCAGCACTAAACCGGCCAGGACCCCCAACCCGTTTGCGAAACCGCCGATGGAGGCCGTCGCGGCCCATCCGTTGACCGCTGGCAACAGACACGCGACTAACACCACCACGAGCAGGGACCTCGAACCCAAAGTGCGATTGGTAACGAACAAGCTGGCCTGCTTCATTGATCTATAGGCGTCGCGTCAATCGAGGCACCCCTGGCAGGTTAGCTGGCTTGCGCTCCCAGTGCCAGAAAGCCCGCGCCTTGATTCCGGCCCGGCCAGCGACCAAGCGGCGATCCTCGGGCCTTGCGCAATCGGGCTCGAATGCCAGCGTCGAACTGCGCGTATCGACGGCCTCTTCTTTTTAGCCGCCCACGCAGCTAGACTTCGTGCCTATCGGTGAAGAACTTACCGGCCTTCAACTTCCGAAGATTTTCAGAAAAGCTTATGACAGAGCGAATGAAGCCTTATGCTCCACTAATCGCCGCCGCCACTCTACTTTTGGCTCTTGCGACTAGCGAAACTCCAATCCACGCGTCCACCGTCGACAAGGGAGGCAACACCCTGGACCATCGCCTGGTCCTCTTCATTCAGGAGCGCTTTCTCATCGCTACCCCCGATCGCATCCAGCTCGATACGGCCCAACCCTCACCCTTTCCCAAGCTTACGATGCGCTCGGTCACCATGGTCGGGGATCGCGGCAAACAGATCCGTTTTGCGGTCTTCACCCTGCCTGATTCCAGCAAAATCCTGATGGGGCAGTTGCTCGATCTCGGCAAGGGCGGCAGCGACGACCAACGGCTACTGACCGCGCTGCGCGACAAGTTCCATCTGCCCGCCGCTACCCAGATCGATTTCACCCCGGCTGTGCCTGCCGGTTTCGGCGGCCTCGATCGCCGTCAGGCCAGCGCGCGCGGACAGCAAGGGCACATGGATATCTACACTAACACCGCTCAGACCTACGCCGTGGCCGGCCAACTCGCCGATCTCGACGGCGATCCTTGGAACAAGGTTGACCTCTCCACCCTCCATTTGACCGACCGGGCAACGCTGGGGCCAGCCGACGCACCGGTTACGATCATCGAATTCGGGGATTTCGAATGTCCCTACTGCGCGCATGCGATCCAGACGGTCGAAAACGCGGTGCAAAACACCTATAGCGGCAAAGTCCGCCTCATCTTCAAGAACTTTCCCCTGCGCGGCCACGCCTGGGCGCAACCGGCCGCGATCGCGGGAGAATGCGTGCGTGAACAGAACCCGGCCGCGTTTTGGGACTACGTCCACGATATCTACCGCGATCAGTCCTCGATCAACGCTGGCAATTTCTCCGAGCACCTCGATCGTTTCGTCAGCGACCATCAGCTCGATCCCCAGATCATGCACGCCTGCGTCATGGGCAGTCAGGCCGAAAACCAAGTCGAGCAGGACGTCGCCGACGGCCAGCGCATCCACATCGCCTCCACTCCCAGCTTCTTCGTCAACGGCATCCCGGTGATTGGCGACCGCGACGCCGAGACCTTCGATTTCGTGATTGATTCCGCCCTTGGGACTAAGGGCTCCTGAACCAGCGCTATCGGCGCGCGATCAGGGCGCGGAAGGAAAGGCCTGGGGAAAGGGCGCCGGAGCCGGAGCGCCGAGGTGCGCCAAACCGGCAACCGCTTGCTGGCGCTGGCCCGAATCGGGCGAGTTGGCTAAGAACGCATCATAGGCGCCAATCGCGGCCTGTTTATTGCCTTGCGCCGCCAACACCCGGGCTTGCCCTAAGCGCGCGTCAGCGCTGGCCGGGCCGTTCAGGTTGGCTGCGGCGGCATAAGCCTGCTGCGCGCTGGACAGGTTTCCCATCTGTTCGTACACGACACCCAGGTTGAGCAGGGCGAGCTGGCGAAAAGAAGACTGGGTGCCTTGGTCGGCGTAAACGACCAGCTTGTCGCGCGCCTGAGCCAATTTCCCTGCTTTCAAATAGCTCAATCCCTGATACAGGTTTGCTAACCGGCCCACTTCACTGTCGGGTCGCTCTGCCGCCAGTTGCGAAAAAATCGCTTCCGCCTGGGCGTACCGCTTCCCATCCAAAGCATGAAACCCGGCGTAAAATAACTGCGCTGCGCGCGCCGCACGCACCTGCTGGTAATGGTAGACCGCAAACCCGATCGCCGCTACAAGCGCGAGCGCGACCGCTGCCAATACCACCTTTTGAACATGGCGCGCGACGAAGTCCTGAACCTCGCTCGCGAACACCATGAATTCGTCAGGCTGCTTGAGTTCCTTGCGGCTGATGTGATGGCGTTGAGTTTTGCTGCTTGACGGCATGAGGTTGCCGCCGGGCCGCATCGCGGCACCGGCACCAATCGCTACATCTTATACTTGAAGTCCTCGGGCGACATCTTTTCCAAAATCTCGGCCCACTTGTCACGCGCCACCCCGGCCAGATTGCGATCCTTGGAGTCACCCTCGACGTTGGGTTGCTGCAGCTCGCTGGAGACCTCTAGCACCTTCTTGGCTACGTAAATCGGCGACTTGGTCCGCAGGGCCAGGGAGATCGCGTCGCTGGGCCGCGAATCCACCTCCACCACCCGCCCCTCGCGGGTCTTTACCAGGATGTGGGCGAAGTAGGTGTTGTCGCGCAACTCGGTCACCTCCACTGCATCGACGCTACCCCCAAGCTCGCTGAGCAGATTGCGCAGCAGATCGTGGGTCATCGGCCGCTGCGGCTTGATTCCTTCCAACTCGGTGGCCATCGACGCCGCTTCCAACAAGCCAATCCAGATCGGCAGATTAAGCTTATTGTCCGGATCCTTGAGGACTACGATGGGCGTTTTCGTGGTCGGATCCAGCGTCAAGGCGCCAACCGTCATTAAAATAAAATCTTCTCTATGGCCGGCCATCGTCTAACCTGCGACAACTTGCTGAGCGTACCCGTGTTCCAAAAGCCATTGTGGACCAAACCTCCGCCGACCGTCAACCAAGCGAACGTGCCAGCAACGTTCAGGCGACCACTAAACGGTCAACTACGCGGTAAAGCTGGTTGAGATTACGGCACTCCTCGACCACGTCGCACCATTGGCCATAGCGCGCCATCTCACTGTCGCCAAAGCCCCAGGTGTGGTGGCTTTCCGGATTAAGCCAGATCAGTTGGCGGGCGCGTTGGCGTATCTCGCGCAAGCACCAATCGTTGACGGTATTGTAGTTGTTGCGCGCATCGCCAAGCACGATCACCGTGGTTTTGCGTGTGATCGCGTCCAGATACCTTTCCACGAAGAGCTTGAAGGCGCGCCCGAAGTTGGAATGGGCGTACACGTTGACGATCTCGCCGCTGAGCGCCGCGGCCATCGCCTCCTGCGGTTGACCTTCGCGAAAGTAGCAGGTGACTTCGCCGATTTCGGCGACAAACACGAAACTGCGTACCCGCGAATAGAGATCCTGCAGGGCATGAACGAAATGCAGCATGAAGCGCGAGACGTTGCGCACCGAATCGGAAATATCGCACAGCACCACGATTTGTGGCCGCTCGCGCCGGCGACGGTTGAACACCAATTCAAAAGGAACTCCGCCTCGGCTCAGATTGCGGCGCAGCGTGCGTTGACTGTCGAAGCGCGCCCGCCGCGCTCGCCGCCTCCGGATCGCCATCACGTTGCGCAGCCGCTGGGCCAGGCGGGTGACCGCGGCGTTCATCTGGGTCAACTCCTCGGCGGTCAAATAGGCAAAACTTTTCTCGGCCAATTGCCGCAGCCGCAAGCGCTCGATACCTTGGGGTTCGCGTCGGGCCAACTCGGCGTTGACGTAGCGGCCGATCATTTCCTCCAGCGCTCGCATTCGGCGGCCGGCGTATTCTTCCAACTCGGCCCGCGCGCCCTCGCCATCCAACCCGGTCAACATCCTGGCCAAGGCCTGCCGCAACTGCTCAATTTCTAACGCGCCGGCCAGCTCGGCTCTGAAATGAGCTTGCGCACCGGTCCCTTCCCTCCGCGACGGCGCGATTCGCGCAGCGGCCTGGCGCAACAGTTTTTCCACCCGCCCGCTGTCGTCGCGCAACAACGCCTGTCCCAACTCGGGCAGGTCCGCACCGTACCGCGCCAGCAGATGGTCGATTTGCTCAAGAAATTGCTGAAACTCGCGATCGCCTTGCGCGGCGCTCGGGCGCGCCGCCGCTGACCCTTCGATAAGCCCACCCAGACCGCCGAAATACAGCTCGAAGAATTGATCGAACAGCGGCCCATCGACCGCCCGCTTGACCATCGTGGCGCGCAGCGCGTCCTGAAATGCTTCCCGCTCTCCCACCCCCACCAACGCGCCGGCACGCGCCGCCTCGATCAGTTCGGCCACCGAAACCCGCAGACCGTTGCGACGCAGCAGGCCGGCGAACTCCACCAATTTGTCGTCCATCACCTCGCCGCCGCTCTAGTTGAGCAAATCCTTGTCGTCGCTGCCTTCGCGCCCCGCGCGCACTCGCTCCAGGTAGGCCTTCAGTTCATGCTGGGCCTTACGCACGTCCCCCTCGTACTTGACGATCGTATCGAGCGTCTGCGCGACCTGCTTCTCATCCAGAGAGTTCACGTTGAGCAGGGTCAGGGCGCGTACCCAATCCAGAGTCTCGCTGATTCCGGGCAGCTTCCTGAGCTCCAGCTTGCGCAGCGCCTGCACCATCTGGACGACTTGCCGGCTCAGCCCCTCCGCCGCGCCAGGCGCCTTGAGCCTGACGATTCGCAACTCCTGCTCGGCGCTGGGAAAGTCGATGTACAAGTGCAGGCAGCGTCGCTTGAGCGCATCGGATATCTCGCGCGCATTGTTGGAAGTCAGCACGACCAGGGGGATGTAGCGCGCTTGCAGCGTGCCCAGCTCCGGGATGGTGACTTGAAAATCGGAGAGCAGCTCGAGCAGGAAGGCTTCGAACTCGTTGTCGGCCTTGTCGATCTCGTCGATCAGCAAGACCGCCGGATGCTCCGAGCGCAAGGCGCGCAGCAGCGGCCGGGGTAGGATAAAGCGCGCGGAGAAAAACACGTCCTCCTCGGCTCCGATCCGCTCTACCGCCTCGGCCAGACTGTGGGCGCCGGCCAGAATCTCGCTGGTCTTGTCCTTCAAAATCTGGGTGTAGAGCAGTTGCTTGGCGTACTCCCATTCGTACAGAGCTTTGCTTTCGTCCAACCCCTCGTAGCATTGCAAGCGTATCAGCGGGCGCGCCAACGCGCGCGCCAGCACTTTGGCCAACTCGGTCTTGCCCACCCCCGCCGGCCCTTCGACCAAAATCGGCTTTTCCAGGCCCACCGCCAGATAGACCACGGTGGCCAGGCGAGGGCTGGCAATGTAGCCGGCGTCGGCAAAGCGCTCGATAACCTCCTGGATCGAATCAAACATCGCCCCTCCCAGCTCCGGCGCGTGCCGCGACCGGTTGGCCTGCCTACTTTATATGTGGAGCTCTTCGCGGACCAAGCGGCCCGCAGCGAACCGTGTGCGCGCCAGCGCGCTTGCGTCCAGGGCCGCGTAACTGCCCCGCGCGATCAGATCCGCCAGCGCCTGGCCCGCGCCCCAGGATTGCATCACGCCTCGTCCGCTGAACGAATGCGCCTCGTAGACCCGCTCGCAGGCCGCACCTACGATCGCGCTGCGATCGGGGCTGACCGCATACAGCCCCGCCCATCCTCCGACATGGCGCAGCCGCTCGCAGCAACTCATCCGGGCATAGAGTCGCGGCCAGATCTCTCCCGTGAAAAACTCTTCGCCATCATAGCGAAAGGAGTAGCCCGCCGGTTCCTCGGGCGGCGAATAGCCGGCCAGGATATGGCTGCCTTCGTTGTGAAAATAAAGGCCCGAGGTATCCACGATCATGCCGTAGGCGGCGAGATCGGTCAGCCGATTATCAACCAGGCAGACCTGGCGACGCACCGCTTCGCTGGGAGTCTCCAAACCCACCAGCTTCAACAGCCGAGGCGACCACGCACCCGCCGCGATAATCAGCCGCTCGGCGCGCAGCTCGAGCCTGCGCCCCGCCGGCTCCGCCGGCATGCTCTCCGGCGCCAGCAGGCGACCCAGTCCGCCGTCGGACAGCGGCTGCGCCGCCTGCCAGCATTCCACCCGCACCTCGTCGCTTTCCAGCGCGACCTTCTCCACGAATACCCGGTCCAGGTAGCGAGCCCCCAAAGTCCGCGAGCGAGCGCGGTAATGCTCCTTCAGCAGATTGGAATTGATCAGTCCGTCCCGCGACGAGAAGGTGGCGCCTGCGATTCCTTCCAGGCGATCGATTTCTGGCACCCGGGCATTCACTTCGGCCGCGCTTAGCGTCTGGATGGGATGGCCCAGTTCGCGCTGCAGCGCCAGATGGGCGCACGCTCCGCTGAAGGTCCGCTCGTCGTACAGCCACAGGTAACCCCTTTGCCGAAAGCCAACCTCCCCGGCGATCTTCTCGTAATACTCAATCGAGGCCCGGCACAGCGCGATATTGACCGGCTGCCACCAGGTCGCGCGTACGCCGCCGGCGTTCTTTTCGCTCGAGCTGAGCCGCCCGGCCAGGTCGACGTCGACAACCAGGCAGCCAACTCCACGCTCGCCCAACGCCATCGCCAGCGCGCTGCCGACTACTCCGGCGCCAATAATCAGAGCTTCCTCTCGGCTAGCCATACTGTGCAGGCTATCACGCCGTCTGTCGCCCCGCAGTTCCAACTCGTTCGATTATCAGCCCCGAGCGCGTCCGGCCCGCTCGTGGTCCAGCATCGGGCGCCGCCCGCCCAGGGAGAGTCTGTAGGCGATCGCGCGACTGATATAACGCTTGGCTTGTTGCACCGCTTCCAACGCCTGCGCGCCGCGCGCCAGGTAGGCTGCAATCGCCGCTGAAAAGGCGCAGCCGGTTCCGTGGGGATCGAGCCCCGCCTGCCGCGACGCGCTCAGCTCGTGGAATTCTTTTCCGTCGAAAAACAGGTCGAGCGCCGGCTGATCAGCCCTCAGATGGCCGCCCTTGATCACGATCGCGCGCGCGCCCATCTCGTACAGTGCACGCGCCGCCCGGCGCATTCCTGCCACGTCACTGGCTGGCACCCCACTGAGCAGCGCGGCTTCAGCCAGATTGGGCGTAATGATTGCCGTCAGCGGCAGCAGACGCTCGCGCATGATTGTCTCGCCGGCGGGTTCGATAAGCCGCATCCCGCTGCTCGAGATTAGTACCGGATCCAGCACAATTGGCCCCAGCGCCCGTTCGCCCAGCGTGCGGGCTACCACCTCGACTACTGCCGCGTTACCCAGCGCGCCAAGCTTGACCGCGTTCAGGACACATTGTCCGGCTGCCGCTTCTATCTGGGCCCTTACCAAGCGCGGCTCGACCGCTACCCAGGCATAGACCCGATCACTGTCCTGGGCGGTGACCAGGGTAATTACCGATAGGCCGTAGACCCCAAGCGCGCTCAACGTTTTCAAATCCGCCTGCGCGCCGCTGCCCGCGCTCGGGTCGCTACCGGCGATACTCAGTACGCAGGCTCGGGACGGGCCGGCGCTCATCGGCAAGGCTCATGGCAAACCGTCATGATTCCAAATTATCATCTTTTTCCGCTCGATGCGGACCCGATTGGCAGGTGACCCGATGTCAAGGTTTTCGAGGTCGGGGAAGTTGAAAAGGTTGGCTTGATCAGGTTCCGAGCGCGAGCGTATCTTGCCCTCACAGGGTGCCGAGACACCCGGTCGCGAGAGACCGCGCAGTTCAAAGCAGATCCCGGAGCGCGGCTGTCGGCCGGCAAAGTGGCCTCTTTTCCCCCAATCTTCTCCCGGAGCGACGTGGAAAAGGGTGGGGGAAGCAACCCGCGAAAGTTTGGTGGCGCGCCCGCAATTGGCGCATCGCGGGCGCAGCGCGACGTGGAAAAGGTTTATGTCGGTACGAGGCGAATCGGAATTTCTTCATCTGCCTTTTCAGGACAAGCTGGATTTTCTCTACGGCTTGCCCGCTCGCTACAAACGCGACCTGATTTTGTCGGCGCCTGAAGCCGAGCAGCTCGTGCGCTCGTTCGCCCCGGAAACCCTTTTCTACACCCTCAAGGAGATTGGCAGCGCCGATGCCGGCGACTTGCTTGGTCTGGCCGCGCCCGAGCAGGTCAAAGGGCTGTTCGATCTCGATTGCTGGAACAAGGACCAGGTCAATTTCGCTCGGATGCGCGAATGGATCGAAGCGATGGCCGAAGGCGGTCGCCGCCGCCTGGCCGAGGCTATGATGGAACTGGATCTGGAGCTGGTGGCGCTGCTTATGCGACGCTACCTGCGGGTCCATCGCCTCGACGAAACCCGTACCGAATTCGATCTTCCCTCCGAGCAGGTGGTGCGCTTCGACGAGCAATACGCGGTGGAATTCATTCGCCACGACAACATTCTGGCCCTGCTCCAGGAATTCCTCGAAGAGGCCTTCGAGCGCGACTACGATTACTTCAGCAATCTCTTGGATGAAGTTTACTGGGGAATCGACGCCGAGCTGGAAGAGCAGGCCTACCAGTTCCGCCGCGCCCGCCTCAACGACCGCGGCTTCCCGGATTTTTTCGAGGCGCAGCGCGTTTTTGCCTATATCAACCCGGCCCAGTTCGAGCGTTTGCGCCATGATTATTCCCCGCCCGATCGCGAGGGCGAAACCATGGAAGCCGACGCCCTGGACACCGCCATGGTGGCACCCGGCGCGGCCGACGGTTCGCTTTTCAATGCCGCCCTGACGGCCGGCTTCGCCGCCCAGGGCAAGCGCCAGATTCGCACCGAAATTGCGCTGGTCGCCAACCAGGTTCTGGTCGCCCGCAATATCGACTTTGGCGACGCCGAGGCGGTGCGCCTGGCGGTCGAGTCAACTCACCATTATCTCAATCTCGGCCTGGAGCACGTCGCCGGAGGCGATTTGCGCACCGCGATCGATTACCTGCGCGATACCCATCTCCATCTGCTCTTTCGGCTGGGCCTCAGTCTGACTATCGATTTGCGCAAACGTGCCGAGGCGTTGCTGCGCACCCTCGGCCTGACGCCCGGCAAAATCACCAGCGTGCCGTATCTGGATTCCCCCTACCGCGAGGCCCTGGAAGGTTTTCTGCGGCCCGCTCCGCTTTACTTCTCGGGCCTGGACGGCGAGGGTGCGGTCGTGCTGCGCGACTTCCGCGAAATGCGCGATCTGCATACCGCTCACGGCGTCCTGGAACAACTCGAACAACTGCCCGCGCTCTTCTTGCGGCTTTTGGGAATCGATCTCGCCGCCGTCGATTTTCGCGCCCAAACCGCCGGCCGCGATATCCGCCTGAGTCAGCTCCTGCTCACCGCTCTGGTCAATCAGGTGCTGGAGGGCCGACTCTCACCGCAGCCCATCGCCGCCGCACGCTTGGGAATAGCTCGCAATCGAATTATGACCGGCGAGCAGCCAGCCCGTCTGGCACCCGCTTTTCGCGCTTTGGTCAACGACAGCGTGGCCGCACGTCTCGACTCGGCCGTCGCCAGGCAGAGCGCGCCTTATATCAATTCCTGTTTGAGCCTGCTCGAAGACGAGCTGACCGAATTGCCGGCCCACACGCAACCGGACCCGCGCTTTATCCAGACCCTTTTGCTGCGACAGGACTGAGCGGCAGGCTCGCGGCCCAGACGGCCCGTGGTTTCAGGAAAACATCTGCGGCTCGCGGCTGTTGAGGATACTCAATCCGCGATAAACGTACTGCAGGCCGGAGAGCGCAGTCATGCAGACCGTGGCATAAATCAAGCCGTGCCAGAGCAGCCGATGACCCGCGCTGAGCGGCCATCCGAGCAAAGCCCCGACGATACAGCCCAGTTCCAGCACCGTGCAGATTTTCCCCGCGTAGCTGGGCCGCACCGGAATCCGCTCCCCGATAAAAAACGCGACCATCAGATAGCCGAACACGACCACTACGTCGCGCAACACCACCGCGCCCAGCAACCAGCCCGGGATCAACCGTTCGATCGCCAGCACCACAAAGGAGCTCAGCAGCAGGAGTTTGTCGGCAAAAGGATCGAGAAAGGCACCCAGCTCGGTGCGGGCACCGCCCCAGCGCGCTAGGGTTCCGTCCAGGCCGTCGGTCAGAGCCGCCGCCAAGAACAGGATCAGGGCCGCCTCCAAGCGCCGCTTTTCCAACAGGGCGAGGAAAAATGGGATGGCCAGAATTCGACAAAAAGTAAGGAAATTAGGCAAGTTCAGCAGCTTGCGACTGAGTGGCGCGCCGCTGGCCGCGGTATGCGGACGCACGAATGGTGCCTCGGAAGCCACGCGCTCCCTACACCGCCGCCTGGCCCGCCGCCTTGCGCAGCCGCCCAGCCATCGAATGGGTTACCAGCGCCCGCATCCGCACTCCCGTGGCGCCATACTCCTCGCTCAGCACCTTGCCTTCGCGGCGTGCCGCCGCCACCAGATCGCCGCGGCTGGCAGGTAGCGTCACCTCAACTTCTTCGCTCAAGCGGGTGAAGAATCCCGCCACCAGCGCGCGCAGATCGTCGATCCCCTGCCCGCGCAGCGCGCTGATCGAAACCGCCTGCTCCCGATGCACCCGCGGGGCCTCGAGCGGTCCGAGGTCGGCCTTGTTAAAGACCATCAGGCGCGGCGTCGCGCCGGCGCCGATTTCCTCCAGCACGCCCTGGACCACCTCGATCTGCTCGCTCAACCGCGGCGAATTGCCGTCCACCACGTGAAGCAGCAGATTGGCGGTGCGCACTTCTTCCAGGGTGGCCTTGAAGGCCTCGATCAGCAGATGGGGCAGGCGATCGACGAAACCCACCGTGTCGCTGAGCATCACGCTGCTACCGCCGGGAAGCTTCATCCGCCGAATGGTCGGATCCAGCGTCGAGAACAGCCGATTGGCAACCTCGACCTGCGCGCCCGTGAGCGCATTCATCAAAGTTGATTTGCCCGAATTGGTATAGCCCACCAAGGCCACGGTGGGATACGGCACGTCCAGGCGGCGCTGGCGTTGCAACGCGCGGGTCCGCGCCACTTCTTTGAGCCGCCGCCGCAGGCGCACCAACCGCTCGCTTAGCCGGCGCCGATCCACTTCAAGCTGGGTCTCGCCCGGGCCGCGGCTGCCGATTGCACCCCCGCCGAGCCGCGACAGATGCGTCCATTGCCGAGTCAGGCGGGGCTGCAGATAGCTCAGTTGCGCCACCTCGACCTGTAGCTTGCCGGCCTGGGTACGTGCCCGCTGGGCGAAAATATCAAGAATTAGTTGAGTGCGATCGATCACACGCAGATTGAGCTCCTGGTCCAGGTTGCGGGCCTGGGCCGGAGCCAGACTCTGATCGAAGATCACCAGGTCGGCCGCGCGCGCTCTGGCCAGCTCTCGCAATTCCGCCACCTTGCCGGCGCCGATCAGGGTGCGTGGATCGATCTCCTTGAGGCTTTGAAACAGCTCGCCCGCAACCGTGGCCCCGGCGCTTTGCGCCAATGCTCCCAGTTCCAAAAGCGAATCCTGAGCTGCAGCGCGAGCACCGATGCCCACCGCCACGCCGACCAAAATGGCGCGTTCATAGCCCTTTGCTAATGGTTGATTGGGCAGAAGCTCTCCTTGACCAACGACGAGTTCACCGATGCCAATCCTATCAGATCGCGGCCACCGAAGCAGAGCCAGTTTGTTGCCCGCGCAACTGCACCGCCCCCGGCGCCAACATCTGTTCCACCTCCCCGACAAAGCTTTCGGTGGGGGCGACCCGAAAGTCGTTGCCCAGCAAAAATACCGCCTCCCGCGCCGCATCGAGCTCCAGATGCAGGTATATTGGACAGGCTCCGCCATGACGCGCCAGCAGGGCGCGAAATCCGGAACGCGAGGCCGCGCTCTCCAGGCGCGCCTTGGGCGCGCGGATGTGAACCTCGCGTACACTGTCGGCCAAGGCCTGAGTCAACGGTTTAAGTTCATCGAGCAGGATTTGGGCGCGCTCCTCGCCGATATCAAGCTTGCCGCGCGCCACTACCGGCTCGCCGCAGTTGATCGCCGCCTCGTTGCGCTGATAGGTCTCGGGCCACGCGATAATTTCAACCGCTCCTTGAAGATCTTCCAAGGTGAAGGTGGCGTAGCGTTTTCCCTGCTTGTTGTTCTTGAGCTTGATCGATTGTACCACTCCTGCCACCGCGACCTGCTTGCCGTCGGGGACGTTGGCCAAATCCACGCTGGTAAGGTCGGTCAGGCGGCGAATCTCGCGCTCGTATTTATCCAGGGGATGGCCGGTGACGTAAAAGCCCAGCGCCTCTTTCTCGGCCGCCAACCGCTCTTTGACCGTCCACGCGCTCACGGCTTGGCGCGAGGCCCGCGCGCTGACCGGCAAACTGCCGAACAGCCCCATCTGGTTGGCTGCCGCCGCCTCGCCTTGGCGTTGCGCCGCCCGCAGCGCCTCGTCGATCTCGGCTAAGCTCTCGGCCCGTTCGCTACCGGTGGAATCGAACGCCCCGCATTTGACCAGCGCCTCCAACACCCTCCGATTGACCTGCTGCGGGTCAACCCGCACGCATAGCTCGGACAGGCTGGTGAACGGCCCGCCCGCCTCGCGTGCCGCGATGATCGCCTCGGCGGCCTTCTGACCTACCCCGCGAATGGCGCCCAAGCCGAACCGAATCCCTTCCGCCGCGACCGTGAACTTGAGCCGACTTTGGTTGACGTCGGGGGGCAGCAGCTTGATCCCCATCTCGCGCAGAGCCGCGATATTTTTATAGGTCTTGTCGACATCATCCATTTCCAGCGAGGTCAGGGCCGCCATGAATTCCCGCGGGTAATGCGCCTTCAAATAGGCGGTGGTGTAGGTGGTCAAGGCGTAGGCCGCGGCGTGCGATCGATTGAAACCATAGGAGGCAAAGGTCTCGATCTGCTCGAAAATGCTCTGCGCCGTGGCCGCATCGACACCGTTGGCACGCGCCCCCTCGATGAAGCGGGCGCGCTCCTGCTCCATCACATCCTTCTTCTTTTTGCCCATCGCGGCGCGCAAGATATCGGCCTGTTCCAGGCTGTAGCCGGCCAGCGCCTGCGCCACCCGCATCACTTGCTCCTGATAGATGATCACGCCGTAGGTGTCGCTCAGCACCTGCTCCAGCAGCGGATGGGGATATTTGACCGGCTCCCGGCCATGCTTGCGTTCGATATAGGGCTCGACCATGCCGGCGTCCAGCGTGCCGGGCCGAAACAGCGAAATCGCCGCGATCACGTCCTCGAAATTGGAGGGCTTAAGCTCGGTCAGAAAGCGGCGAAAGCCCGAACTCTCCATCTGGAACACGCCCACCGTGTCGCCCCGCGCCAGGACCCGGTAGGTGTCAGGATCGTCCAGCGGCATCTGCTCCAGTTCCAGCGCCGGCTTGCCGTTCTCGACGATCAGCCGCAGCGTGTCCTGAATCATGGTCAAGTTCTTGAGCGCCAGAAAGTCGAACTTGATAAGTCCGATGTCCTCGACGTACTTCATCGAGTACTGGGTGATTGCCGGCGCTCCCTCGCTGCGCTCCTTATCGGCGTACAGCGGGACCATCTCTTCCAGCGCCCGATCCGCGATTACCACCCCGGCGGCATGCCGCGAGGCGTGACGCAAAAGCCCTTCCAATTTGAAGGCGAACTCGAACAGCTCGGGATGACGCTCGCGCTCCTCGCGCAGCCGCGGCTCCATCTTGAGCGCATCTTCCAGCGGGAAATCCCGCCCCTGCTTGGGCGCGGGATAAAGCTTCACGATCCGATCGGTCTCGGCAAAGGACAGTCCCAGCACCCGCCCCACGTCGCGGATGGCCTGCTTGCCCTTGATCGTGCCGAACGTGATGATCTGGGCCACCCGATCCTCGCCGTATTTGGCCCGCACATAATCGATTACCTGATCGCGCCGCTCGAAGCAGAAGTCCACGTCGATATCGGGCATCGACTTGCGACCCGGATTGAGCCAACGCTCGAACAGCAGCTTATGCTCGATCGGATCCAGTTCCGTGATGTACAGCGCATAAGAGACCAGGCTGCCGACCACCGAGCCTCGTCCCGGCCCCACTGGAATCCCTCGCCGGCGCGCGTAGTCGATAAAATCGGTGACGATCAGCATGTAACCCGAAAAGCCCATCTCGCGGATTACCGGCAACTCGCGCTCCAGCCGCGCCCAGTACGGCGCTTCGTCCAGCTCCCCGCGCCTCGCCTTGATCGCTTCCAATCGCCGTTTCAGCCCTTGGCGCGTGCGCTCCTCCAGCAACTCGTCCAAATCCCGATCGGCGGGCGCCTCGTAGCGGGGAAAATGAAACTTGCCGAACTCGAATTCGAAATCCACCCGTCGCGCGATCTCCAGGCTGTTGGCGATCGCCTCGGGCTGTTCGGCAAACGCCGCCGCCATCTCCGCCGGCGTCTTGACGTAGAGTTCGTCGGTGTCGAAGCGCCAACGCCCTTCATCGGCCAAGGTCTTGCCGGTCTGAATGCACAGCAGAACCTCGTGCGCGCGGGCGTCTTCGCGATGGAGGTAGTGGCAATCGTTGGTCGCCACCACCGGCAGCCCGACCCGGCGCGCAATCTCAAGTAACGCTTCATTATAAGGACCGTGCAGCTTGTTATCCTGCAGCTCGATATAGAAGCGGCCGGGAAAGATGCGCGCGTACTCGCGCGCGACTTCCAGTGCGCGCTCGGTATGGCCGGCGCGCAACGCTCGCGCTAACTCGCCCGATAGACATCCCGACAGCGCAATCAACCCTTCCGAGCGCTCGGCTAGAATCTCCTTGTCGATCCGCGGCTTGTAGTACAAGCCCTCGCGATAGGCCGCGGTCAGCAGCCGGCACAGGTTCTGATAGCCCTGGCGGTTTTGCACCAGCAGGATGAGATGGTAGTTGCCCCCGCCTTCGACGTCGTCGGCCTTGGGCGTAAGCGTGCGGTCGGTACGCTTGCCTGGCGCCAGGTAGGCTTCGCAACCGATAATCGGCTTGATCCCGCGCTCCACCGCTTTGCGATAGAACTCGACCGCTCCGAACATGTTGCCATGATCGGTGATCGCCATCGCCGGCATCGCGCTGCGCTTGGCATGCTCCAAGAGCGGCCCCAGCTTGTTGGCGCCATCAAGCAGACTGTACTGCGTGTGGACATGTAGATGGACAAAGCTCATCGCCACCCCTCCCGCGCCTGTGCCACTTCGCCCACTCTCGTCACCGGGCCGCGCGTCATGCGCCGCGGCCCGATGCCGCCACGATCCGATCTCGCCCCCATCGCGGGCGACCCGCTCCTAACCCTTCTTGGCTGGCGCTTCGGTGGCCGCCGCCGCGGGTGCACCCTCCGCAGGAGCCGCTTCCGCCGCCGCCTCGACCGCGGCGGGCGCCGCTTCCACCGTCGGCGGCAGCACCGTGACGACAGGATAATCGGTATCGTACAAGGCCCGTATGTTAGGCCCGAATTTCAGGGCCGAGACGTGAATCGCCTCGTGGATGCCGATTTCGGTCACATCCACTTCCACCGCTTCGGGAATCTCCAGCGGCAGGCACTCCACTTCCACGCTCCGTTCCAGTGGCTGCAGAATGCCGCCATCGACCACCCCTTTGGCACGCCCGCTGAAACGCAGCGGCACCGGCACCCGAATCTTGGCGTTGAGATCGACCTCATAGAAGTCGGCGTGCAGCAACCGGCCCGCCAGCGCGTCGCGCTGGACTTCCTTGACGATCACATGGCGCCCGTCCAGCTCCGAGGAGGCTGACTTCAAGCGCAGCAGCCGCTGGCTGGCATTGCCCAGCGCTCCCGCCTTCAGCCCCGCCGCCGCCACCGCCAGCGCGATGGGGCTGCGCTTGGGCCCGTATATGACGGCCGGCACTTGGCCTCGCCGGCGTAGTTCGCGCACCGCGCCGCGCGTGGAGAGCGCGCGCGGCTCACAATTCAATTCCAGTGTTTCCATAACTTCCCGCTCGACGCCCGGGGCGCCGAATCTTTAGTTGAACAGCGAGCTGACCGATTCTTCATTATGAATCCGGCGCAGCGCTTCCGCCAGCAGGCCCGCGATCGACAGCACCCGGATGTGACGCAGCTCGGCCTGCACCTTGGCCCGCAGCGGCACGGTGTTGGTGGTGATCAACTCGGCGATCGTGGAGTGGTTGAGCCGCTCGCAGGCCGGGTCGGAGAGAATCGGATGGGTGGCGGCCACGATCACCTCGGCCGCACCCGCCCCAACTACCACTTTGGCCGCTTCGGTCACCGTCCCGGCGGTGTCGATCATGTCATCCACCAGGATGGCGGTAGTATCGCGCACCTCGCCCACCAGTTGCATCTCTGCCACTTCGCTGGCCCGCCGCCGGCGTTTGTCGATAATCGCCAGGTTGGCATTGAGCCGCCCGGCGAAAGCCCGGGCCCGCTCCACCCCGCCCGCGTCGGGGGAGACCACGGTGATCCGCCGCCCCTCGTGGCGCTTGCGCAGATAGCCTATCAGCACCGGCATCGCGAAAAGATTATCCACCGGGATATTGAAAAAGCCCTGGATCTGTCCGGCGTGCAGATCCACCGTCAGCACTCGCGAGGCGCCCGCCGTGGTCAATACGTCGGCCACCACTTTGGCGCTGATCGGAACTCGCGGGGCGACCTTGCGATCCTGCCGAGCGTAGCCGAAATAGGGCACCACCGCGGTGATCCGCTTGGCCGAGGCCCGCCGCAGCGCATCCATCAAGAGCAGCAATTCCATCAGATTGTCGTTGGGCGGCGCAGAGATCGATTGCAGGACGAACACGTCGCCCCCGCGCACGTTCTCGCGCACCTCCACCATCACTTCGCCATCGGGAAAGCGGCCCACTTCCGCCGCCCCCAAGCGCACCCCAAGCGCCTCGCAAACCTCGCGCGCCAACGCCGGGTTGGAATTGCCCGTGAAGACTTGAATTTCGTCCTTTGCCCGCTCAGGCATGGTGTTGTCCGCAGCCCCTCATGTCCTTGCCTCAAAAGTGGCTGGGCGGGAAGGATTCGAACCTTCGAATGCCAGGTCCAAAGCCTGGTGCCTTACCAGCTTGGCGACCGCCCAGCATGCCACATCTCTACGCGACTGCGGTCCCGGTTGGGCCAAGGGTCCCTCGACTCGATCCAAGATACCGCCTTTGGACCGCCCTCTGCGACCCGTTGCCAATCCCGCCGTGGCGCTGCCTTGCGGCGCCCGTGCACTCGTCAAGGAATTGTTGGGATGTTACGGACAGGGCATGATGTTGTCAATTATGAGCTATTGTACCGTCACCACGCGCTGATTGGCGGCGGCTGCTCGAGCACATGGGTCGCATAGCAGCGGATTCCCGGGTTCAACCACGCCATCCGCTGCGTCACGTACGCTGCATGCTCCGGATCGCGGCATAGGCCGAAGACCGCCCCTCCGCTACCCGACATCAAGGCCGCCTGCGCCCCACATTTCTTAAGTTCTACTTTAAGTTCACCGATGACCGGATAGCGCGCCAAAGCCGGCCCTTCCAAATCGTTTACCATCAAATCGGCCCATTCTGGCCGCTCCGGCTCCCAGCCGCCTGGCGCAGGTCCGCTCCAATGCCCGGGCCGCAGGGCCTCATAAATCTCGCGGGTGGAAACCTCGCAGGGCGGCACCGCGACCACCAAGGCAAGTTCCCCCACCCATCGCAACGGCTCGATCAACTCCCCGATTCCGCCCACTCGCGCCGGCCGCGGCGCCAGAAAGAACGGCACGTCCGCGCCCACGGCCAAGGCCGCTTCGCTCAGCCGGGTCGCGGTCGAAGTCAGCTTTTCTGCCAGCAACCGCAGTACCGCGCCGGCATCGCTGGAACCGCCGCCCAAACCCGCACCCACCGGTATGCGTTTGCGCAGGTCGATCTCGATCCCCGGCCGCGCCGTCGTCTCGCCGCACAGGCGCTGTGCCGCCCGCACCGCCAGATTACGGGAATCGTGCGGTATCCCAGGTAAGTCGCAGCGCAGCGTGATTTGCCCGTGGTCGGCGCGCATTCGCACCCCCACCTGGTCGTAAAGCGCGATCGGCAAAAAGACCGAGTCCAGCTCGTGATAGCCGTCCGCGCGCCGTCCGGTCACGCGCAGGAATAGATTTATCTTGGCTGGCGCCAGCACGGCCAACCCGGCCGAGCTCATAGCGGATTGAGGCGCTGCGTCACGGCACGCCTGGTGTCGTGGCGAATCGCCGCCAAGCAGGCCAGCAGCCCTAAAATCACGCCGGCGGCAAACAGCATTCGCCCGGTCAGATAGACCGCGTGGTAGAAATCCATCTGGGCCGCAGCGTAGGAAACATTGCGCTGGTTTTGAATCAGGGGGGCCAAAACCGCATCATCGCTGCGTGCATCCAGCTCGTCGAAATTGCGATACTGTTCGCTCGCCGGTCGGATTTGCAAAAGCTCCAGCTTACGCCGGTATTGGGTCGTTCCATTGAGCCCAACCAGCCAATTGCCGATCCCCAGCAGCATCATGACCAGGGCGGTGACTACCCGCCAATCGCCGTAAATTTCCGCAAGCCTCATCGAAAAGCTCCGGCCCCCGCGTGCCTGGGCCAAGCATAAGTCCAAGCCGCCGCCAACTCAACGCCGGTGCAGCCGGTTGCCGCCAAGGGAGCACCGCGTCTATGATGGCATTAGCTGGCGCGCACGCCGATGGGCATGCTGGCCAGCCCCAACATGACTTCATCCCCGCCGCTCGCCACGAATGCGCTTGAGGAACTGCAGCGGCGTTTTCGCGCTGGCGACAAATCCGCGCTGGCCCGCCTGATTACGCTTATCGAGAGCCAGGACCCGCGAGTCGGGCAAGTCATGGAGCGGCTGTATCCCGCGCCTCGGCGCGGCCATGTCGTGGGTATCACCGGACCACCGGGCGCGGGCAAGTCCAGCTTGATCAATCAACTGATCCTGACGATGCGCGGGCGCGGCCGGCGCGTCGCGGTTGTCGCCATCGATCCGAGCAGCCCCTTTTCAGGCGGGGCCCTCCTGGGCGATCGGGTGCGGATGGCTGACCATTATCGCGACGAGGGCGTCTTCATCCGCAGCCTGGCCACCCGCGGCGCTCCCGGCGGCCTCAGCCTGGCCACTCGTGAAGTCGTGCGGTTGCTGCAAAGTTTTACTTTCGATTCCATCCTGATCGAGACTGCGGGCGTGGGCCAGACCGAACTGGCTATAATGGAAATCGCCGATACGACTGTGGTAGTGATGGTTCCCGAAAGCGGCGACGGTATTCAGGTCATGAAAGCGGGTTTGTTGGAAATCGCGGACATCTTCGTGGTCAACAAGGCCGACCGCGAGGGCGCGGCGCGCTTGCGCACCGAATTGATGGCCGAAGCAGCTCTGGGCCCGGCGCGGCCATGGCAGCCGCCCGTTCTCTTGACCCAGGCCAGCAGCGGCGCCGGCCTGGAACCGTTATTGGAAGAGATCGATCGCCATCAGGCCTTCCTGCGCAACGCTACCCCGTGCGATTCCAACGAACGCTGCGCGCAAGAATTTTCCGCCGCGGTTCGTGCTACCTCCGCTCGCCACGTTACCCAACTGCTAGCCGGCGCTCGCGCCCGCGGCCTGCTCGAACAGGTCCGCGCCGGACTCCTCAATCCCTACGCCGCGGCTCGGCTGCTGTTGCAACCCGCGCTTGAGGAGCGGCTTGACAACCCGCATGTCTAAGCCCGTCGACGATCGCCCCGCGGCCAACGGCCGCTTGTTCGCAATCGGCGATATCCACGGATGCCCCGATGAGCTCCACGCTGTGCTGCGCGCGGCCGACCCATGTGCCAGCGATACTGTGGTTTTCATGGGCGACTATATCGACCGCGGCCCGGCCTCGCGCGAAGTAATCGACCAGTTGCTGGAGTTTTCCCAAGGAGAGCATCGCACGGTCTTTCTCAAGGGTAACCACGAGGACATGATGCTTTCTTTCCTGGGTCTGCCCGGCCGTTATGGCGATTCTTTTCTTATCAACGGTGGCTTCGCCACCCTTCAGAGTTATGGCTTGACCGAAGCAGACCTGGAAGATGCGCACGCGCGTCTGCCCGCCACCCACCTTGATTTTCTCTCACGCTTGTCCACCAGCTATCGCCACGACCCTTTTCTGTTCGTTCACGCCGGGATCTCTCCGTTGCGTTCGCTGGCCGACCAAGACCCCGAGGACCTGATGTGGATCCGCCAGGAGTTTATCCTCAACCCCCATACCCTGGACCTCACCGTGCTCTTCGGCCATACCCCCGTGCGGGAAGTCCTGCTCGACCTGCCCTATAAGATCGGTATCGACACCGGCCTGGTCTATGGCGGTAAGCTGACCTGCCTGGAACTCACCCAAGGGGAATGCCTGCAAGTCCCGCGCGGCAACCTCAAGGTCAAACGCCATCGCTTGGCGCTGACCTGACTCGCTGGGACCGGCGCGCAAACCGCCCGTTATGCATTTGTCGCTGCGTGAGGACGAACCCTCTTAGGTCGGACCGACGCCTGCAGGGTTTACCGCTAGACCCTTCCTTGCATCCCAGGTACCGGCTAATCTGTCCGCTCTGGAAGTGGCGGCGTAGCTCAGTTGGTTAGAGCACGCGGCTCATATCCGCGGAGTCGTAGGTTCGAGTCCTACCGCCGCCACCATCCGATGCCGGCCGCCAGCAAGCCCGGGACCGGCCACGAGCGATGACGTTTGCTTGTATCGCGGCAAAATTTGGTGCTACCGGACTTACGCTACAAGCAGAAACAGGCCTACGCCTGCCACAAAAAGCTTCGTCACTTTTCTGCCTCTAATCTCTTTTTTCACTGCAAAATGCTGGGTCCGGGCCATTGTTATGGCTGTTGGCAACGTCTACGATTTTAGTTAGCGCCAACATTTTTCCAAAAACCGACGCGATGTGACTTGGCCGAATCTATCTCGACGCGGCTGCACGGGTCGGTAAACGGGAGATCCAGACTGTCGCAGCTTTGCATTGGCGGATGCGCATACTGTGCAGGAGCGGGTAGCTTAAATTGGAAGAGCACCGAGTGGTCCGCGGTCATTACCCCTGCTTACCCCTCGGAAGATGCTGGTTCGATCCCAGCCCCCTCCCGCCCGCTGGAGAAGCATACGAGGCTTAACCGACAGTACGCGCCAGCCGCCCGCCGCATTCCCTGACGATGACAATCAAGGGGTTGGAGCAACGCCCCAATAAGGCTATCGTCAGCCTGCGGGACAAGCGCTGATGCGAATACTTCTGGTGATTATTCTGATTGGCGCGGCGGCTGGCGGATATTTCGCCTACCGTTTCTATCGGACCGAGCAAGATCAGCTCATTCTGCAGGCCGTCCAGATTCACGACCTGCAGCAACAATTAGGCAAAATGCAGGCCGACGACCAGATAAACCGTCAGGCTCTGGCGCAAGTGCAGAAGGAAAACACTCGTTTGGCCGCAGTCAACGACGGCTTGGCCAAGGCGCTGGCGCAGGCCAAGGTTACCGGCAAAGTCCCCGACGTTCTGCCCGCGCCCTACCCGCCCAAGTAGCACGCCGCGGCTCACGGCCGACGCGGGCGCGCCTCGACCACAAAGCGCTGGAATTCCGCTAGATGGCACAGCGAGCGCATGTCGGGCAGGCGATCGAGGTAGACCTCCCCATGGAGATGGTCGCTCTCGTGCTGGATTACTCGGGCATGAAAATCGTCAGCCTCGAAGTCCAGCTCCTCGCCTCTGCGCCCCAGCGCCTGCACTCGTATCCGCTTGCTCCGAGGCACCAGCCCACGCAGATCGGGAATACTCAGGCATCCTTCCCAACCCGCAACCTTCGTTTCATCGAGAACCGTCAGCCGCGGATTGATCAGGACTGTCAGCGGCACTACCTCCGCCTCCGGATAGCGGGGATTACCGTTGGCTTCGAGCACCGCCAGTTGCAGGGGCAAATGGACCTGGGTCGCGGCCAAACCCACTCCGTTGTACTCGCGCATGGTTTCGATCATGCTCTCCACCAGCGCTTGAAACTCGGCCCGCGCAATCTCTTCGCGGGTAACTTCGCGCGCTTGTGTCCGGACGATGGGATGGCCCAACCGCGCCACCTTTAGAATCATCTGCGTCAGCTCCCCTCGATGGCGCCCTTCGATGCTGCCGCCGCGACCGGGAATGTTTCAAGCTTTCCCCGTCCGGCTAGTGATTGGAGCTTCCGCTGCTCCCCGAGTTCGCACCGGGCGTGTCCGCCGCCGCATTGGACATCTTTTCCTGCACCACCGAAGCGATGGTCTGATCGGGGCCATAATAGACGTGGTAAAGCGTTAACTTGCGCTCGGCCAGCTTCAGCCGCGCCTGCCGCACCGCCACCGAGGAACCCATCGTCAGCACTCCCAACGCGATATTGCGCGGCCGGATCTTGGGATCGACGAATTTGCTCCCGTCCGGATTGAACGCATAGACATCCTCGAGCTGCCCGCTGCTGGTGGTCTCCGAGGCGTTGGGATCGCCCAAGGCGCTTTGAACTTGGCTGCGTGGCGTGCCCACCTTCAGCACGGCGGGATCGTAATGCACCGAGCTGTCCTTCATCGTCACGCTCTGCAAAATACCGGTTGGAGTATAGTCCTTAGCCTGCACGGCCGGAGCCGCCGGCTGGAACTGCGCACAAGCGCTTATCCATACCGCGCTGAGCAGCATCCAAGCTATTGCGATCATTTTTGGCCTGCCTTTTTAAACGGGCGCACCCGTCCCAGGCAGCTTATAGCGCAAACTAAGCGACCAACAAACCTGGCCGAGCCGACCTGCGCTGCCAAGAGCCGCTGGCGCGCCAATACCCGCAATCCGACGTTCTCGCTGCCGACTCCCCACCTTCGGGATTTCTGTCCGGCGGGCGCACCGGTCGGCCGCTCCAACTCAGGAGGCCAGCATTTCTTTCTCCGCCAGACTCATCTTCCGGCACCAAGCCTCGATATCGCCGAGCCGAAACCGCCAATCCCCACCCACCTTGAACCCCGGCAATTCGCCTTTGGAGAGCATCCGATAAACTGTGGAAGGATGGCAGTGCAAATACTCGCTCAGCTCCCTGACCGTCATGATTTCGACCATGAGCGCTTTCTCTCCAATCCGCGAGACCCCGCACAGAAGGGGCCCCTGAGTACAAAATTTCATAGCCAAGACGAGCTACCGGTCATTTTGGTTGACGAGCCGAAAAGGACTTATCGGACCACTTCGGACATCGGGCGCAGCAATGGCTCCAGCGATTGATCCGCGGACAAATCGCTACGATGCGGGAGAAGCTTACGCTTCGCCGGCTGGGCGCCTTGACCCGAACCGTGGCGCCCAACTAGAAATTAGCAGGCAATGCGAGCCGGGAACGCGTGGCGTGATGCGCCACGATAGTGCGGCCCTGTCGCGCCAAGGAGCAGGCATGGAATTTGGCATTTTCGACCATCTCGACCGCAACGCCCTGGCTCTACAGGAATTTTACGAGGGCCGATTAAAACTCGCCGAGGCCTTGGACCGCGCAGGCTTCTACGCCTACCATATCGCCGAGCATCATTCGACCCCGCTGGGAATGGCGCCCTCGCCCACCGTTTTCCTGGCCGCGATGGCAGAGCGCACCCGCCGGCTGCGCTTCGGGCCGCTGGTTTACTGCCTGCCCTTTTACCATCCGCTGCGCCTGCTCGAAGAAATCTGCATGCTCGATCAGCTAAGCGGCGGCCGGCTGGAGGTCGGCATCGGACGCGGGATCTCGCCGTTCGAGGCTGGTTATTATGGGGTTGATTACAGCCAGGCCCGCAAGGTCTTCGACGAGACCCTCGAGATCATCACCAAGGGCATGATCTCCAAGACCCTGACCTTCGACGGCGAGTATTACCATTTTCACGAGGTCCCGGTGGAGCTGCAGCCGGTCCAAACCCCTCATCCGCCCTTCTGGTACGGCGTTCATACGGTGGAAAGCGCTGAGAGCAACGCCCGCCGCGGCTTCAACATCGTAAGCGGCGATCCGGCCGCCACCGTGCGCCAACTCACGGATCGCTATCGTGCGGTGTGGAAGGAGACCGGGCGCAATCCCAACTACCTGCCCAAGCTGGGCCTGACCCGCTTCGTGGTGGTGGCCGAGGACGACGAAACCGCGCTCAACATCGGCCGGCGCGCCTATCCCAAATGGCACGCCAGTTTCAGCCATCTCTACCACACCCATGGCCGTTCGCCGATGCTGGGTGAGCGCCCCTCGGATTTCGAGGGCATTCGCAAAAACGGCATCGGAATCGCCGGCTCGCCCAAGACCGTGGCCACGATCCTGCGCGAGCAGTTAGCCGAATCGGGGGTCAATTATTTGGTCTCCCACTTCATCTTCGGCGACGTCACCTTGACCGAGGCCTTGCGCACCGTCGACCTGTTCAAACGCGAAGTGATACCAGCGCTGGAATAGGACGTACCTTTTCGCGCCGGGCTCGCGTTTTGCCAATAGGCGAGCGCGGGGACTAATAGCCGAACGGTGGCATGTAACCCCATCGGTCGTGATGGATATCCCACCAATCGTGGCGGATATCAGCCCGTTCGGCCCATGCCGCGCGATAATGGCCAAAGGCAAGGTCGCGGTTCAACTGCCAGCGATCGTGAGCCACGTCGCGCCAATCGCGATGGATATCCCAGCGCTGGCCCGGAAACCATTGCGCGTGGGCCGATATCGGCAAGCTCAGCATCAACCCCGCCAACGCGGCGGCAACCAAGGTTTTCCTTACGATCGTCATTGGCTTGCACCTCGACCAGGTTTCTGCCGATGAGACGCAGGCCGCCGCAGTCTCGTTTACCACACTCGCGCTGCCGCTACAGGAATATTCGGCCGAGAAAATCGGCCAGCCGCGCGGCTTGCGGGGGAAAAGAACGATAGCCGATATAACCGTCTGGACGAATCAGATAGAGTCCCGCACTGGCCGCATGGTACTGCGAATGCAGTTTCTGCGCGGGATCCAGGATGGCCCCGCCGCTCCAACCCAGTTCCTGGGGCATCACCCCGTCGGTCACGATCAGTAGCGGGTTGACGCACTGGCCGTAGCGCTCGCTCACACGCTGGCCAATCCCCACCAGCTCGCGATAGTCGGCATGATGGGCTTCGATCCCGGGAAACAGCAATAGCGTATGCCTGGTGCCGCGCAGCATCTCCCACAGACCAACCTCCTGCCCCGCCCCGCTACGCAAGCCTGACACCTCCGGCGCGCGATCGCCGACCTCCGGGCCACCAGCCAAGGAGGCGAAGATTTTCCCGATGCCTTCATGATGGTCCTCGACCAGCGGACTCCTGCGATAATTGACCGAAAGCTCGCCCAACGTGCGTCCCGCTCGCCGGGTCAGAAACTCACTGCCGCTGAGCACCGCCATCAGCCGACTGCGAACCGCCATCCCTACCGGACTGCGCAGCGCAACTATCCGCGTGGTCAGATCGGTCGCGGTCAGCACCGCGTGCCCCACCGCATGCCGCTCGGCGCTGTAGCTGTCGAGAATTTCCGCGCGCCCTTGCCCCTTGAGCACCAACGCCAGTTTCCATCCCAGGTTATAGGCATCCTGTAAGCCCGTGTTCATCCCTTGCCCGCCGGCAGGCGAATGAATGTGACAGGCGTCACCGGCCAGAAAAGCTCGATTTACCCGATAGCTCTGGGCTTGCCGCCGATGGATTCGGAAGTATGACAACCAGCGCGGGTCGTGCAGCCGGATTCCCTTGGTTGCGCGCGCGTCCACCAAAGCCTGCATATCGGCCAGACTCGGCTCGCCGTGATCGGGAGCCTCGTCGCAGGTCGCCATCAGCCGGTAACGGCCGCCGCCGAAGGGAAAGAACATCAGCATTCCGCTCTCGCTGAAAAATCCCGTAATCTCGTCGCCCGGCATTATCCAATCCACTTGGGCGTCGGCCAGCGCGAAATGCTCGGGGTACTCGGCGCCCTCGAAAGCCAGGTTCAGCGCGTGACGTACCGCGCTATGGGCCCCGTCACAGCCCACCAAATACTGAAATCGCGCACTCTCTTCGCCATCGGCCCCTTTCAGACGCGCCGTCACCCCGCTCCCGTCTTGCTCAAGGCCAAGCAACTCGACATTGCGCTCCACCCTGACTCCAAGGGCGCTCGCATACTCGCCAAGCAGGCGTTCGGTATGGTCCTGCGGCAGCATCAGGGCAAAGTTGTAGCGGCTTTCCAAACCGTCGAGGCTGATATGCAGGATTCGCTTGCCGCCGCTGTATGCACTGATTCCGTGGCTCTTCACCCCGGCATCGACAAAGCGCTGCGCGATCCCCAAAGTCTCGAAGATCTCCAGGGTATGGGCCTGGATCGCCGCCGCTTTGGAATGCTCCGAGGGCGCCGGCGCCTTATCGATCACCCTGCAACTCAGCCCGTGACGAGTCAGTTCCGAAGCCATCATCAAACCGGTCGGTCCGGCTCCGACCACTAGTACCGCGCTATCTCTCGTTACGCTCATTTGAAGCCAATTCTCTCCGTGATTAAGTCCTTGACCCATCGTTAAAGCAGCCAGCGCCACAATCTGGGCTTTTTCGGCCGGTCGGTGCAACCGCCCGCCTTTATCGCCCCGTCCTGATTCGCGGGCGATTGTTCGCTGGACGCAGGATTGCCGTACTTGGGCAAATTGAGAATTGGCGAACGGGCCGCGCATGGCCAAGAGTTTCGCTGTCGATGTGCGATCTGATCAGAATCGATGGCAGCAGGTACTACCGAATCCGCTCTCGGCGCCTGATTACGGCGCGAAGAGGCGAGCGGCGGGAACGGGCCGCACAGTAAGATCGAGGATCGGTTTTAATTGGAGGGGCGCGGATAACCCCTCATCGGGCGCCAGCGCACGTTCCATCTGAGCGCGCTCGACCAGGGTATGCCATACCTGTCCTGGCGCGGCGCTGAAGACCACTTCTGGATCGGCGGGCAAAACATACCACGAGCCTTCCTGCATCTCGCCATGAAGCTGCTCGGGAGCCCACTGTGCACGGCCCAGATACAGACGCACGTCGCTGGCAGCCGGCCGACCTTTGAACATGTCGATCGCAAAGCTGGGATCGAGGCTGACGTATACCCCGTCGAAAAGCTCGGTGGCCTGCTGCGAGGAGCGCGCCGTCCGATAGACCACCGCCGGCGTCTCGACGTCCACCGGACCACCCAGAAACGCAGTCTGCGCCACTCCCTTGAGGGCCGGATTGCGCGGAAAGAGCTTGGCCAGCCCAATCTGAGTGGGCTTGTTGACGATCAACCCCACCACCAACGGCAGCTTGCTGCCGGGCAGCATCAGGATAACCGACTGCGAAAAGAGCGGATCGCCCAGATCGGGCGTTGCCACCAGGAAGACTGGAGTATGGTCGGGAAGATCCTGCGCCGGAGCCGAGCCAAGCCAGCCTATCAAGATGGCCAAACCGACGCTCAGCACCAAAGCGATTGTGGCTAGGCTCACGCGTCGCATCGCTCTTCGTGGGGACGGAATCCGCGTCTTGGACCGCGTGATGCCGATGCCCGCCCTGTTTCGATTATGGACCTGGATCGGGTCGATGGAAACCGCTTTGTACCACACCTGACTCACCGGCCGCACCGCCGAGCGCGCAACGCTCACGGGCGATAGAGGGTAGGAAACTTCTCCTGCAAAAGCTTTAGCTTGGGCAAATCGTTAAACACGACGTAGGGGTTGTCCGGATGCAACTCCAGGAAATTCTGATGGTAGGCTTCGGCCGGATAGAAGCCCTTCAAAGGCGCAACCTGGGTCACCACCGGCGCTGCGAAAACGTGTTCCCGATCGAGCTCGGCGATAGTATTTTTGGCGATCGCTTCCTGCCTCTGGTTGGCATAGAAGATTACCGAGCGATAATTGCTCCCCACGTCCGGCCCCTGACGGTCAAGCTCGGTAGGATCGTGCGCGACCAGAAAAAACACTTGCAGCAATTTGCGATAGGAGACCTGGGCCGGGTCGTAGGTGATTTCAACCGATTCCGCATGGCCGGTGTCGCCCTCGCTGACCAGCTCATAATGCGCGGTCTGAGCCGCGCCGCCGGAGTAACCCGAGACCACCCGCGAGACTCCCTTGACGTGCTTGAACACCGCGTCCACGCCCCAAAAGCATCCGCCCGCCAGCACCGCGGTCTGCTGAGCGGCTAACGCCGGCGAGGCCATCACGGCCCCCAGCACGGTCGCCAGCAAAGCGACTTGCCCCAGCCATGAAAACTTGAATCGCATCATGACCGTATTAACCCGACGCCAGCCGATTTGGTTCCTACTCGACCTCTGAAGCTATCTTGCTGGAGTTGGGCGGGAAGGTCCACACATATACCCCGGTAGCCAAGGCGAAGGCCGCCGACAGCGCAATCCCGCCGCTTAATCCCAGCTCCCTAGCCAGCAAGGCCACCAGCGTAGGGGTGAAAAATTGGGTTCCGCGCGCCATGTTATACGCCCCACCCATCGCGGTATTGCGCACCGAGGTTGGAAACAGCTCGGTAAACAGCGGGCCGTAACCGCCAAACATCCCCGCCCCGAAGCCGGTCACGAACATGGCCCAGCCGATGACCGCGAAAGAACCGCCGGTATCGCGCCAAAACAGCGTGATCGACAGCAGCCCGGTCGCCATTATGCAGGAGAAGAGGCTGAAGCAGGCGCGCCTGCCGATCACGTCGGCCAGATAGCCAAAGACCAACTGGCCAACCAGGATGCCGATGTAAGCAACCGAAATGATCAGCGCCGAAGTACCCGCCGACAGATGGCGTTGTTCCTCGAAATAGGTCGGCAACCAGGAGAACGCGATATAAAACGCCGACATGTCCAGCGAGCACAGGATGATCGAGCGTAGGAAATCGAAGCGATGGGGGCCTGTCATCAGATTGCGAATCGGGTCCATCACATGGCTCAAATGGGGCAGAATGAATAGCCGCCCCTTGCGTGCCTCCGGATGGCGCGCTAACCAGACGTCGGATTCCGGCAGGGCCCGCCGTACGAAAGCTGACAGCACCGCTGGCAACGCTGAGATGATGAACACCAGGCGCCATCCCAGATGGGGTGCCACAAAGCCGCCCATCCCCGCCGCCATCAGGCAGCCTACCGACCCGCCGGTCTGCATGAAGGCGGCATAGCGGCTGCGGAAGCGGGGCGGAAAGGTCTCGCCGATATAGGTATGGCCGGTAGCCCATTCCCCGCCCACCCCGAAGCCGGTGATGATGCGAAAGACAATCAGGCTGACCAAGCCATGGGCGAAGCCGCTCAGCAGCGTACCCATGCTGTAGGTCAGAATGGTCCATTCCAAAACTCGCCGGCGGCCGTAGAGGTCCGCCAATGCTCCCATCACGATCCCGCCCAACGCGCTGGCGCCCAGCGAAACTCCCAGAGCGTAGGACATCTCCAGCTTGTTCAGATGCAGCGATAGGCTGATGGGCGGAATCAGGAACGTGAACAAAATCAGGTCGTAGATGTCGAAAATCCAGCCGGCCCAGCACAGGCCTATAATGCGATAGTGTTGCTTGCCCAGCTTCGGCCGCTCGGCCAGCATATGATGCTGGCGCGGCTTGCGCAGAGCGGATTTCCTGAGCCTGGCGACCTTCCGGGTTTTCGCGGCCATCGCTTTCTCCTCGCGTGTTGGAGCCCCTTCCAACGGCCCGTCGATGTCAGCGCACCATCTGGCATGCCGGAGGACTTCGGAACTAGGCGATCGATTTATGTCATCGATACCTTGCCAATGCCAGCTTAGACCCAGAAAACCCGCTGATTTCGGCTTCGATGAGCTTTAAACCCCTGCCGCGACAAAATAAGTGGAATAGAGCCTGAAGCGTTTTCGTGGTCCGCTTGCGTGGAGTGCTTTCAGATAGAGCCGCGCGCCATCCTGAGAGTCTGTGATTGTTCTCTGCAATTTCGTGCCGCTATCAGCGCGAACCGTGTCCGAACATCTAGCGGTGCTCAGGCGTGAGCATCGGCAGCAGCCGCGATCGGAGTTGTGACCATCGGCGGAGCCTGGCGCGAACATTCACAGGCCCGGAGCGAAGCGAGCGCGGTTGAAGGCGGTCCGTGCGCGCGCAAAGGCTGCTCGCGAACCGCGCGTTTCCCTGTCGAGGGCGGCCGGACCATTCACGAAAGGTCCCTACGGGTTGGCAATTCAGACTACGCGTGCACGTGAACAGGGCGATCCATAGCGGGTTTCCACTGCCCGCGAAGCGCGCCTCTTCGATAGCCTATTTTCGGGACTTCACCCTAGTGTCACACATCTGAATTAACGTTAGGGTTTGGTCGTCCAAGCGGCATGGGAGTAATGAAGTGGCGCGTGGACGTAAGCCGGGCGGATCGGAAGGAA
>Ga0080006_1094032_pt1 | contig 90635 bp, 91 predicted proteins | sample RS3BMetagenome_FD_69209 | JGI IMG/M metagenome (GOLD analysis project Ga0080006, IMG submission 69209) | Ferric oxide microbial mat and aquatic microbial communities from Rainbow Spring, Yellowstone National Park, USA - RS3B (SPADES... ... | reverse complement strand
GCATACTGTTCGTTACAAGAATAAAATCGAATATAAAATACGAAATAATAGATATTGAAGGTAAATCTAAGATAATAAGATTGGTGAGCAATGGCTATACTTTAAGGCTTGTATCAATCAAAAAAGGTAGAGAGGATTTTATCATATTATGGAAGAATCAAATGTAGAAAGAATCTTAATTGCTGGACAAACTATAGCTGCAGGAAAATATGTAATAAAGAGGGCAGTTGAATATTCAAAGAAAAGAGTAGTCTTTCCGCCAGATCCTATTGGAAAATATCAAGGAATTCAATATCCATTAGCAGATGCTTGGATAAGATTGGAAGCGGCAGATCAAATGAAATGGAAGGCATTGGAATTACTAGAAATGAATGGAGATTTAAAAGATGTTGGATATTACGCAAATATGGCAAAATATCTTTCTGGAGAAGCTTGCTCATTAGCTAGTAGATATTCCATGTGGACCCACGGTGGATATGGTTATTCAATTGAGTTAGATATAGAAAGATTTTGGAGAGCGGCTGAATTATTTGAAGGCCCAGGTCAAATTTCATCGCATATGATATTAAATTTCATTGCAACAAACATATTAGATTTGCCTAGATCCTATGGAGAGTAAATGAATATTTTTAAAATTTAACTTGACATTATTTTAAGTTTTCAGAACATTAAAGGTATAACAAAAGCTATCCATTAAAATATTTTTTATTAAATTTGCATGTACATTGCAAAATGTGTCAATGTCCTCCACCTTCTATCATTTTGAAGGAATGTAATACTGCAGGAAAGAGAACATCCATGTATTCTTTAGCGGCTCTAGGGCTTCCTGGCATATTTATTATTAATGTTTTACCTCTAACACCTGCAATTGCTCTTGATAGCATTGCTAAAGGAATTCTTCTTTGTCCGTATGCTCTTGCTGCCTCGATTATTCCTTCAATTTCTTTTTCTATGATTTCTTTGGTAGCTTCTGGTGTAATGTCACGAGGCCCTAAACCAGTGCCGCCGGTCGTTAATACTAGGTCTAATTTTAATTGATCAGTTAATCTCAATAGTTCATTAATAATTAAATCTTTTTCATCGGGCAAAATTTTATATGATTCGATCTTTATATTCCACTTCTTAAGTTCCTGTTCAATTATCTTTCCAGATTTATCTTCTCTACTTCCTGCAGCAGCTGAATCGCTAATAACGATTATACCTGCCCTTATTTCTTTTTCAATTTCTTGCAAAAAGTCGCTCTTACCTCCTTTCTTATATAGCAGCTTAATCTCTGTAATTGTAATGTTATCATCTATAGGCTTAAGCATATCATATATTGTTAATGCAGCTATAGCAACAGAAGTCAAAGCTTCCATTTCAACTCCTGTTTTCCAAATTGTTTTCACAATCGATTTGATAAGTATTTCATTTTCCTTCATATCGAAATCAATAGACACATAATCTACAGGTATATTATGACAAAGTGGTATTATTTCTCCAGTTCTTTTAGCAGCTATTATTCCAGCTGTTCTAGCAGTTGAAAAAACATCACCCTTTGGTGTTGAACCTCTTTTTATCGCTTCAATACTGCTAGTAGAAACTAAAATTCTAGCCTGAGCACTAGCTTCTCTTAATGTATCATATTTCCAACTAACATCAAACATACAAATGAATAATGTCTCATAAAATAATTATTCTTAAATCAGTTAATTATTCTCAACCACCAGCTATGAAAGGTAAGAATGCTATTTCATCGCCATCTTTTAAAATTATCTTATCAAATTCATTTCTATTTACTGTTGTAGCGTTGTATGATACAATGATTCCATCTTTTAATCTTTTGTTATTAAATAAAATGTTGCTTACTTTATCGATTTTAGATAGATATTCAATAAAGTTCGATAATTTTAAACCGTCTTTTATTTCTATTTCATCCTCAGATTTTCCCAATGATTCTCTAATAGAAGCAAAGTAACGAACACGAATTTTCATACAATCTTATTATGATTAAGAATAAATATTAAAGCGTAAATTATTTTATGCACCTTCTATCCATAAGCTAGTGTTATCTAAATATACTTCTTTTTTAAACAATGCAGGTTCTTTTTTATATCTCTCTACAGCTTCGATTAAAGCTTGGAATCCTTTATCTCTATGTTCAGAAGATATTGCAACCAATACAATAGGTTCTCCTACTTTAAACTTACCTATTAAATGCCAAATGAATACATTGTTAACAGAATATTTACTTTTAACTTCTTCACAAATTCTTCTTATAGCTTTATTTGCATGTTCTTCGTAACTTTCCATTTCAACAAATGCAACCTCTTTATTTCCTTTACCTTTTTTCCTAGCTATTCCTAAAAAGAATAAAGCAGAACCACTGCTACCTTCGCTACAAAATTCAATGAACTTTACTAACAATTCTTTCAGATCTAAATTCTCCTTCTTATATACTCCTGAAATTGGAACAGAATCCATCAAGTATTTAATATTCAATAGATTTTTTATTTTAAAGCTTCACCCATTCCTTTTAAAATGGCTAAAATTACCCTTATACTTCTATTTATATCAGGGTCATTTATCATTCTAATGATGCTTATTAATCCTAACTTTTTTTCTTTTTTCATTTCTTCAACACCTTTATTAATTCCTTTTGATAATGCAAATGTTAATTTCTGTAGTTTATCAAATTCCATATTTTTTGAGAAACCAACAATGAGGAGTAAATTTTTAATTGCATTTATATTATCAGGCTTTAATAACCATGTAGTTAAAGATTCTATTAATTCATCAGATTTTTCAACTATTGAATTTAACAGCTTTAATACATTTTTCTTTTCGAAATTGTTTATTAAATCAACTAATTGCTTTAGTACTTCTTCATTTATTTCTTCTTCGGCTTGCATCTTATTTTTCAATCCTCTCAGCTATTGGAGCATATTCAGGTCTTTTCCATTTTTCCTCAACCTTAATTCCTATTTGTGATACTCCTTTATAATATCTAGGGTTAATTAAGGGTAAAGGTTCTATACCTTTTCCTTCTTCTATCTTTTCTATTCTTACAGGAAGCTCTTTATATGCTGGAGTTTTAGATGTTGGATCCCTAAAGTCTGTTGTTAGCGTGTTTACCGTTTCTTCCATGTTGTTATGTATTGCTAAAAATAGATTTTTTCCTTCAACTCTTGAAGTAATCACAACTCTTGCCTTTATAGATCCTACAGGTGAAACAACTCTTACTAAATCTCCCTCGTTTAATCCTCTCTCCTTTGCAAGTTCAGGCGAAACTTCGATAAAAACGTTAGGCACTTTTTCTTTTATTCCCGCAGTTCTATAGCTTATATTGCCCCAATGGAAATGTTCCAACATTCTTCCATTGTTTAAGTATAAATCATATGATTCGCTTGTTTCAAGAGGTTCTATGTATTTTGGTGGATAAAATCTTGCCTTCCCGTCTGGGAAATTAAACTTATCCTTGTATAAATATGGAGTATCCCTACCATCAGCTGAAACAGGCCAAAGTAAGCTTTTATATCCTTCTAATCTTTGATAGTTTACTCCTGCAAATACAGGGCACAACTTTGCCACTTCATCCATTATTTCTGAAGGATGTTTATAATTCCATTTTGCTCCCAAAGAATTAGCTATATCCTGTAATATCTGCCATTCAGGTCTACATTCGCCTGGAGGTTCCAACGCTTTGTAAAATCTTTGTATTCTTCTTTCTGTATTAACGTATGTTCCATCTTTTTCTACACTTGCAGCTGCAGGCAAAATTACATCTGCAAACTTAGTAGTTTGTGTCATAAATAGCTCTGTTACAACAATAAAATCTAGCATTTCAAGAGCTTTTTCAGTTCTTTTTCTGTTAGAATCTGCTAAAACTTTATCTTCTCCAAATATTAGCATTAACTTCAATTTTCCCTCGTATATAGCATCGATCATTTCTGTGCTTGTTAAACCTGGTTTTTCAGGTAGCTTAACTTTCCATTCTTTTTCATATCTCTCCCTAACTTCAGGGCTATCTACTCTTTCATATCCTGGCATATAAGCTGGTAATGCTCCAAAGTCGCTTGCTCCTTGAACATTTGCATGTCCTCTTAAAGGATAAGCTCCGCAAGCAGGTCTACCATAATTTCCTGTTAGCAATAACAAATTAGATATGGCTGTTGAAGTTTCACTTCCTGATTGATGTTGCGTTATTCCCATTGCATAACAAATGCATACGTTTCTGGAGTTATGAATCATTTCAGCTACTTTAATGATTGTATCTTTAGAAACGCCAGTTATTTTTTCTGTATAATCTAAAGTAAACTTTTCAAGATATTTTTTATATTCTTCAAAATTTACAGTTCTTTCTTGGATAAATTTTTTATCTCCCCATCCTTGGTCTACTATATATTTTGATATGGCATTGAGCAAAACTTGGTCTGTACCTGGCTTAACTTTAACGAATATATCAGCTCTTTCTGCCATTTCATGTTTCCTTACATCAATTACGATTAATTTTTGGCCTCTTAGTTTTTTTGCCCTTTTTATTTTGCCAGCTAATACAGGATGGGATTCAGCTGTATTAGAACCCATCGTTATCACTAAGTCAGCGTTGTAAATATCTTCCATCGTTCCAGCATCAGCCCCAATACCCACTGTCCTAAATAATCCAGTTGTAGCAGGAGCTTGACAGTATCTTGCGCAATTATCAACATTATTCGTTCCTATAACTTGCCTAGCCAATTTTTGAGCTAAATAAGCTTCTTCATTTGAACCTGTACAATTTGCAATTATACCGATTGCATCAGGACCATATTTTTCTTTAATTTCCTTTATCTTATTAGCTATCAAATTTATTGCCTCTTCCCATGTTGCCTCTCTAAAGTGGTCTCCTTCTCTAATTAAGGGCTTTGTTAATCTAGAGGGATCATTTATAAAATCCCATCCAAATTTTCCTTTTATGCATGTTGCAAGACCATTGGCAGGAGAATTTGGTGAAGGTTGAACTTTAACTATTTTATTACCTTTAGTCCAAACTTCGAAACTACATCCCACACCACAGAACATGCAAACTGTTTTTGTCCTCTTGAAGATAGTTGTTCTTAGTTTAGAATCAAGTTCGCTTAATTCTAAAATAGGTTGAAATCCTCCTATACTTTTCTCAACTTCCTTGGTTATTTGTATTAATTTTTGCTTTAAATTTGGTTTTAATCCAGTAAAGTATCCCATTTCTCCCAAAACTTTCTTTTCCATTAACGCATTAACTGGACATACAGTTACGCAAGTTCCACATGAAACACAAGATGATTTGTTTATCTCTGTTCCGTGATCCCAAACAACTCTTGAGGGATTTAAATTCCAATCAATATGTATAACTTCATTAACAACTAAATCTTGGCACGCTTCAACACATCTACCACATAGAATGCATTGGTTTGGGTCATAAACATAGAAAGGATTGCTATCATCTATGGGATAACCTTTAGGTCTATAATTTTGACGCTCAATTCCAAGTTCTAAAACCCAATATCTTAAGAAGCAATAAGAACTTTTATCACATAATGTACAATATAAATAATGATCAGTTAAAATTCTATCAAATGCTTTCTTCCTTGCTTCTTCAACTTTTTTTGAGGTAATCAGGATTTTCATTCCTTCATATAATTTTGTAGAGCATGCTCTTACCAAATGACCATCAACTTCAACAACACATGTATCACATGATTCTAAAGGGCCTAGACCTTGTTGATAACAAATAAAAGGAATATGAATATTGTTTCTTAAAAGGAAGTTAAGAATTGTTTCATTTTCCTTTGCTTCATAAATCTTATTATCTAAAAAAATTTTCATATATTTTAATAATTACTCATTAAAATTTATTTTTAACATTTATTGTGAAATGATTATTTTAGATATGTCTATGTAATTGGGGATCATGCATTATTATAGTTATATATTTATCTCAATTTGATTCGAACAAATTTAGATATGAATAAAAACCATAACACTATAAAGACTTTAATTCTACTTGTACATCATCTTTAATTTCTATTTCTGCATAATAGTTATCCTTTAAAGGACCTGGGTTAACAACTAATGTTTCACCCAGTTTATCTTTTGATCTAGCTTCATGAACATGGCCTGTTATCACAAGAATTGGTTTATTGTCTTCTATGAATTTTCTTACAATTTTACTGCCTACATGCAAACCTGTTCTTGTGTAGTCTAAACTTGTATTATAAGGAGGATTATGCGATACTAAAATCCATTTATCGAAATTTTTAAATTTAATTAGCTCTTGGTAAGCGGATTCCAATAATCTATCAATTTCCTCTTCAGTTATCTCAAATGGAGTGTTGAAAGGGGTTTTTAAAGAACCTCCGATTCCAATTATTCCTATTCTTGAATAAACTACGTGCTTACCATGCAAGTTATATTTTAGTTGTTCTTGGTCAAATCTATTTACATAATCACAATTTCCTGGAACATAAAAATATGGCTTATTTGAATTATTGAGCAAATTAATTACTGCAGAAATCTGATTTTTATCGCCAAAGTTTGTCAAATCTCCAGCAACCAATATAAGATCACAACTCAATGAGAAATCTTTAAGTAAAACTTTTTTCAATTTCTCAGTTTCACCGTGAATATCAGTTAAAGCTAGAATTTTCATTATTATATAATCTTTGTTTAAAACTTTTATTTTTTGTTGAATATGTATTTAATAATTGATATTAATGATATAGGTCCAAAGCTCTGATTCAATGATGAGACTAAACTTAGAAAACTTAATAAGCAATTAGCTCTTTAATTAATTGAAGAGGCTTATTCATAACATATTATGAGTAACGTTGATTCATCAAGTAACAAGATAAATAAGTTATTCCCACTGGGTATTAAAATAGAGAGCGTGCTCGGTTTGCTAAAAGCTCTAAATGATGTTTTCAACAAGCATGCAGATATTTTTGCTTTAGCTAATTATTTTGACCTTGAAGCTGATGACTTGCTACCGGTATTAGATGTAATTGAATTATTAGAATTTGCTTTAATTCAAGGCGGTGATGTTATTATAACACCACAAGGAGAAAAATTTTTAAAATCATCTTCAAGCGTTAAAAGACAAATATTAAGGGATAAATTAAAAAATTTTGAACCTTTTAAAACAGCTATTTCAATATTAAGCAAATCTAGTGAACTAAAAGTTGAAGATGTTGCAAAGGAATTGGAAAATATGGGCTATAGTGAAGTTAATGAATTTGGATTTGATGAAAAATTAAGCCAAACATTGATAGAATGGGGTGTCTATGCAGGAATATTAATATATTCAAGCGAAAATCAGGTATTTAAGCTTAATAAAAAGCACATAAAAGTTTAGCTTAAATATTCATATATTGTATCAAGATAGCTGGTAAATTTGGGTAATCTAATGCTTCTTGGCCTTGGCAAGTCAATAATTATCTCTTTGACTAATTGAGCAGGTCTTTTTGAAAGTATTATAACTCTATCAGCTAATTCAACAATTTCTTCAATATTATGACTTACTAGAATTACTGATTTTAAGGAAAGTGAAGGATTGAATAGCGTGCTCAATATTTCTGATCGAAGGTTACTAGCTGTTAATTGATCTAAATTTGAAAAAGGTTCATCCATGAGCAAAATTTCAGGATCAGACATCAATGCTCTAGCTATTGCTACTCGTTGTCTCATTCCACCACTTAATTCTTTTGGATAGGAATTTTCGAATCCGGATAAACCTACTAATTCTAATAATTTAACAGCTTTCTCTCTTCTTTTTTCCTTGTCAGGAATAAGTTTTAAAGCAGGAAGTTCTACATTCTCTAATGCAGTTAACCAAGGTAATAGAGCAAATTGCTGAAATACCATTGTTATTTTGTTAGTCGGTCCTGTAATTGGTTTTTCGTTTAGAAATATAGTACCTGTCGTAGGTTTCAAAAGCCCAGCAATTAATCTTAGTAACGTGCTTTTTCCGCAACCACTCGGACCGGTTATAGCTAAAAATTCTTTTTCATAAACTTCGAAACTTAAATCATGTATGATTTCAAATTTGGAACTCTTACTAGTTATAGAAAAGCTAACATTTTTTAAAATAAGTACAGGTTTTTTTATTTCTGTCATACAATCATGCTAGATTTCATATCTGAACTTGCTAGTTGCATAATCATATAACTTTTTCCATAATGTTCTATCAAGTGCAACGACCACTAATATCATCATGATTAATGATGCATACATAAGATTTAGGTCACCAGAACTTGCTGCAGAATCTATTAATTTACCTATACCATATTTTACAGAGTATACTTCATTGCCAATTGATATCCATTCTGCTACTATTAAAGCATTCCATGCTCCACCTATGGCGGTTATAAAGCCTGTTACTAAACCTGGCAGCATCGCAGGAAAATAAAGCTTTTTAAATTTTTGTATTTTTGATAAATTTGATAACAATATACATTCTTTGATATCTTCAGGTATTAATTGAATTGAAGAATATGCGTTATAAAATATATACCATATTGAACCGGATATTATTACGAGAATTGCAATTATTTCTACTTTTGGACCGAACCACAGAATTATTAAGGGTATAAATAGCGGTGCAGGGAAAGAAGCAATGATCAGGATTAAAGGTAAAAGTACTCTTTTTGCTAAATTGTTTGTTGCAACTAGTAATGCAAGCATTATAATAGGAAACATTATGGCTGATGCGATCAATATTCTAATACCTGAATAAGCTACTGAAGTAAGAATATAAATAAAGTTATTAAGGTTTTCAAGAATGTAAATAGAATTTATTATAGGACCAGTAATGAAATATATGAAAATTCCTGTGATTAAAATTAAAGCAATATAAGTAATATATCTCAAAATTTTTGCAATATTAAAAATTGCAATCTTATTTTTATAGGATAAGACATTTCCTTCTATCGAAGGAGGTAAATAGGAAGGTTCAAGATTTCTACTTTTAATAAAAGGTGAAATAGGTCTTCTAGGAATTACAATGTGCTTTGTAATATTTCTGAAAGGTCTTGAAGAACGAATGAACGTACTTATAAACCAAGGAATTTTTGTTGATGTTACAGAGGATGTAAATTCATACTTAAATTTTTGACTCCATTCATTTAGTGGCCTAAAAAATAATGCATGTGTTCCTACTAATGCTAAGAAAAGTGATATAAAGGCTATGTATAAATCTTGAAAGTCACCTAAATTAAATAATTGAAAAGTGATAGAACCAATTCCCAATAGTTGATATGTAGTTGTCCCTAAACTAATGATTTCTGAGGAAGAAAGAAAGAATAAGCCTATAGCCCAAGATATGGGTATGTTATCTATTATTCTGGGCCATGCACTAGGAATGTATATTTTAGCTATTTTATCCATCAATGACATGTTAGATAATTGAGCTTGTTCAAGAATGTAAGAAGGTATCGACCTAACCGACTCATAAACAGCGAATATAAAATTCCACAATTCACTTGTTATTATTAAGAAAACGGCAGCCATTTCAACACCGATTAAAGGAACAAAATTTACGAAGAAAAACACAGCAACAGGAAAGAAGCCTAAAATAGGAATAGATTGTAAAATATCTACAATTGGAATTATGATCTTTTCTGCTGTTTTATTCATGCCAGCTAAAATTCCTACGAAAATTGAAATAATTATTGAAATAACCATTCCAATGGCTAATCTTAGCCAAGATAAGGCAAGAGCGTAAATTATTGTAGTTATTATCATTGAAATATATTAGATATTGGTTAAAATCCTAAAAATATAGTAAAACCTGCAATGGCGCCTAATATTAAAATATCTATGTAGTTAATCATAATTTATAGGACTTCTGATTGAGGAAATAAGAATATGATCAGTAATGCTTTGATCTGTTTTGTAATAAATTATATGCATCAATTTTATCGTCATAATTGAGTTTAAATATAACAATGTTATAAATGTTTCGTAGTACTATGTATATAAATATATTTATCTTAGCTTAATTTTATCTCTTATCCAAGTCCTTACATCATAAAAATATTCATTTTTGTAAGGACATGCTGATACGCAGTTGCCAACACCTATACATTTATGGGATTTAAATTCACCACTTGCAATAAAGCTTGCTGGCAAGTCTGTTAATCCTACAGGGCAAGCTTTAGCACAATCTTTTGTAGGACATTTTAAGCATATCTCTGGATCTTTAACCTTCAACTTCCAGAAGCCTAATTTACTTAAATATTGAGCAAATAAGCCATAATGACATGAACCTGTAGTTACGCATGAATATATTCCAACAAAAGGTATAAGTAAGAATAAGAATTGCCAGAGAAAGTGAAAATAAAATTCGGTTGCAAAATTCACAATATCTTCTCCATATAAACTTACATTAATGTAGCCTATTGAGTTTAAATATGAAATTATTGATGCGGTAATTATTGAAATCCAAGTAATATTTGCTATAACTTTATATGTGTTGTTTATTCTACTCGTTAAAAACTTTCTTCCTATTTTTGATGTACGATTGTATTGCTTTAAATTATCGAAGAAAACACCTTGATACATTAATGATATATGGCATGTAACAGAACATAACCATCTTGCACCGAATAGCAACGATAATATACCAGCTAATAAATAAGTTAAGGCCAAAGCAATTAAAAAGCTAGGGGCTACAGGACCAGCTGTACCTACTCCATGAAGATAACCTATAAAAGGTATATATGGTAATGTATCTTCGTTAAAAAAGAAATTAGAAAAGTAAACCCAAAATACAAAATAAGCTATTACTATCAATGCAAGTCTGATTTTTGTCTCTAGTTCTCTTACATATTTAATTCTTAAAATAACCAAAGCTCCCATTTGAATGCCCATCATAAAGAAATACCAAGCTGAATCGATTATAGCTATGAAAAATCTGACAAAATTGTATATTGAATTTACAACTGTTATATGAAATTGTCCTGAAATTGGTGCAAAATTTATACTATTTAAAAAATCTTGTCCATATATGACTAAATCCATCAATCCGCCCATGAAAAATCCAGATATATACGTCAGCAAAATGATATAAAAAACCCAGTTTGGCTTAACAATCCATGAGAATTTTTTGGCTGTATTAATTTCATTTCTTTTCAATAGATAGTAGAAGTAAAGGGACATTTCAGCAATGATTGTTATCGCAACAATCAATCCATTTCCATTAATCACCCAACCAAATAATCCTCCCATCATTATCGCATAAATCGAAAGAAGAATAAGGAGATATGACGATATTTTTTCGTTTATTTCTCTATTCTTAAAGATGTAATTGAAGATAATTACAAAAAGAATAGACATAACTATTGAACCTAAAATAGAACTGAAGTAGACCCAATTTGAATCATTAACAGCTGTAGGTGTCAAAAACATTATAACTGATTGAAATGCAATCAAAATTATGAAAAACTTATCCGTATTCTTTCTTAAAAGATAAATAGTAAAAAGCATTTCTCCACCCATGATAAATATAAACCAGTAAGAATTAATCACATTCGAAAACAATGTGATGGGAGAGCTTAGCATTAGCTCTAAATTTGCTGAAATGGGTTGTGTAATTAAATTGAATGTCCATCCCATGAAAAACTCATTGATAAGAACAAGAAAGATAAGAAGAGGATAGTTTTTTTGATTAACTTTTTTGTTTGGCTCTTCTCCTATTAAGCTAGAAATTATAGGTATAGCAGCTATCCACATAATCAATTGATTAAAACCAACAGCTATCCATAAAGTTTGGAAGCTTGGAGATAAGAAATATATTACTGCACCAACAAACATTGAAGCCATCATGGCTAAAATAAATATTATGATCGAATAATGTAATGCTCTTTGAACTTCATCGAACCACTTTATGCTATAAGCAAGTATGATAGCCATGAATATTGCAATAGCTATGAGTTCAAAATTCATTCTACATAGTATCAGAATGTGAACAATTAATAAATTGTTATCTCTAGAAATGTATGCTAAATATATTCAATGTATATTTTTTTATATTTAATATTTTAAATTTTATCGCCTTCATATACATAATGATAATTCAGTTAAAAAAGAGTGCTTACATAAAATTTTCCGAATTAATCTTTGTTCTTATTTTAATAATTGGTTTCATAAATCCATATGTTGAAAATATAATGTATTATGACCCATTGTGGTACATGCTTGAACATTATTCGTTGTATACAGCTGGTATATTGTTAGGGAATAGATTTCTAAAAGGCAATAATTTACTGTTCATAATAGGAATTTTACCTGCTGTTATATGGCACTTCCCTTTACCTTTTCTTTTGGGTGCTGCATTTTTCAATTTCAGAGTTTTATCAGAATTAACCTTGTTTATTGGAGGAGTGTTTCTAGGTAGCTCGTTAGACAGTATAAGTTTTAGAATAAAAATTATCGCGTTATCCTTGTGGATGATAGGTGATACAATTCTTTCAATTCTTTTCATTTTTGGAATAAAATATTACACTAATGAAGTTTTTCCGTTTTCAAATTATTCTCCCTACCAATTGCCTATAGTAGGTATAGCTATGTTAATTTTGATGAATGTGGTTATTGCATATATTATTTATGTTGTTGTAAAAAGTTACTTGATAAAAAGTTTAGGATAATTAATCTTGTTCAATGTATTTAGATTTATTCTTAAAGCAATAGCTGTAACCGGTGGCAGCAATACATATAAAGCTAATAATGTCCAAGATCCTAAAGGGCTTGATAATAAAACTAAACCAATTGCTGGTATAAAAAATGCGATTAAATAGGGAATTGATATGCAGCATGCTGCTCCACTTATTACTCCAAACAAAGGTATAATTGCTAAATATTTGAAACTTTTACCTAGACCAAAAATCTCTAATGCTTTAGTCAAATTAGAAGAAACCAATACTGCTATGATAAGGCCAAACGTAATGCTATACAATGATAGTACTACAGTAAAGTAGGGAGGTATTATAACTGTAATTAATGGATTATAAATTAAACTTAAGAATGCTGTAATAACATTGGGATATGTGAAGGGGCTAAATGTTATTGTTGCTTGAAATGTTGTAAAACCAAAATTCGTTGGAAATAAGAAAATCAGTAAATCTTCAAGAGCTATGCTATACACGAAATAATGAATAGATATATACACAATGAAAATTAAAATTGCAATCTTTCTCTTTTTGCTTTTAAATATGATTTTAATTGCATCTCTTAGAGAGAATTGGAAGATAGCTATGGTAAATACTATCCAGAATATAACGACTAAGTAAAAGGTAACTAAAAAGTATCTAATTTCTGATAATATTGAGAGTAATGAATATGAAACTATTAACATTATTAAATATGGCAATAATAAGTAATTTCTATTCACGATTTGAAAAGAATTGACTATTAATATAAATTTATTGTATGAAAATTCATTTAATAAAGTATATAATTATGGATGTAAAGATAATTCATACTAAAGAACCTGAAATATTGAAGCAGGGAGTATCCGTTATATCAAAAGCATGGGGAAGCGATGATTTTGCTACATTTTTAAAAGATTTGCTAGTTGCAATATCCCATAATGGAGGTCTTACTTTAGTAGCTTATCATGGAAATAGCGTCATTGGCTTTTCATTTGCATTCAGAGCTTATCATAATGGTAAATACTACTTGTATTCACATCAAACAGGCGTAATTCCAGAGTATAGGAATACGAGTGTTGGTTATAAATTGAAATTAAAGCAAAGAGAATGGGCAATTGGTAATGGTATAGACTTGATAGCTTGGACTTTTGATCCACTTCAAGGTTTGAATTCAAAATTTAATCTTCATAAACTTGGTGTGATAGTAAGAGTTTATCATAGAAATCACTATGGTATCATGACAGATTCTTTGAATAAAGGTATAGCATCAGATAGAGTAATTGCAGAATGGTATATAAAATCTTCACATGTTTTAAAAAGGTTAAACAATGTTTTTGAATCTTATGATAATTTAATCAATGTTGTAAAAACAAGAGAAAAAAATGAATATAGAATTGTTGAAGACATTGATTTGAATTCTAATGAAGACAGTTTGTTAATTGAAATACCTTATGATATTAATTTGATAAAAAAGAAAGACATTGAAGAAGCAAAAAGATGGAGAGAACTCACAGCTGAAGTCTATTTGAATTACTTTAAGAAAGGTTATATAATAATTGATTTAATCACAAAGGATAAAAGGAATTTTCAGGTAGCAACAAAAAATATTCCTCCTGAGATAGATAAGAATAGTATATTTTATGATTTATTGGGATAGATGTTTTTAAAATCATCGAAAAGCTGCTTTTCGAAATGCTTTTCAATCATCTCGCTTTCATAAATGTATTTTATTTGGAACATTTGTGCTATTTCCTTATAGAACGAAGCAAAATCTTCATTTTTTAAATCTTTAATATTATATTTTCCTACCGCAGAAACAAGCATTTTAGTCTCAATCTCAACAGTTTCTATATAGTTGCTAATAAATTGAATTGATTTTTCATTGGGAATTCTTAATATTTTTTGGATTGCACGAATAATAGGATTGCTATATAAATTAGAGGAAATTACTTTTTCAGATAAAGGATAAGCATAACTTGAAATCAAAAATGCTCTTCCTGCAGCTATTCCCGAAGCTCCTAATCCAACAGCCTTTACTAAATGTGAACCATTATATAGTCTGCCAGATAATACAAGTGATGTAGTAATTCCTCTTTTTCTTGCATCGTAAATTTTCTTCAAACATGCAAGAGCAGGTAAACCAAGGTCTTGTAATGCAATAGTAGGACTCATACCAGTACCTCCTTCTTTACCATCTATAACAACGCAATCAGCACCTGCCTTACTTGCTATATCAATTACGCAGTCTAAATCCCTATAAGGGCCTGTCTTTAACCAGACTTTTACTCTAGGATAATCATTTTTTATCTTCCTTATTCTATTATACAAAATTTCTTCAGTAAATATATCTGGAGAAGAATGCCTTTCATAATATTCTGCGTCTACCGAATCAGGATCAGGATAGATTATGTACTTATCTTTTAACCTTTTTGCTGTCATTCTATCTACTATTTTCTCTCCACCCAATCCAGCTTTTGCTCCCTGTCCAGCCTTTATTTCGAATGCAATTTTGCCTTCTTGAATGTATTGATCTAATCTTTTATCGCTGTATATTTTATTCCATAATTCATCAAAAGCATCTTCTTCGTTTTGTTGTATAACAACACCGCCTAAATCTTCTTTACAATTATCTAAATAGGACAAAATTCTTTCTATGAAACATGGTTGATTATCATTTATTCTTTTATCATAGCCCCAAGTTGCAGCGACGTTTTCTCCAATTCCATATATAACTCCTTTCTTTGCACATGCTTTTGCAGAATAAACAGATACAATATTCCAATCATCCTGGCTTCCCATTGAAGATTGAATAAAGGGAATTGAAGTTTTAAACCCTCCAATTTCAGATTTTGTCTCTACGTCATGATATATTGGTTCTCTATTAACCAATTCTATAGCTTTTTTCAGTCTTAAAGGAGTAAATTGTGGCGGTGTTATGATTATATCATCTAATGTAAAGAATCTTTTACTCTCTTGATATATCGTAGCCCCAAATATGGAAAATTTAAATTTCTCGTTTTTAAAAGGATAAATTGACTTCCTACCCAATCTTGCCCTTTGAATAATTTCTTTTATTGGATAGTCTACATTCATTGTTAAAGATTGTAAATTCCGGGTATTTTTGGATAAGGTAGAGTTAAATATATACTAGGTAAAGCACAAATATATCGAACTAGTCTTTCAAGACCTATACCAAATCCTGCTGTAGGAATACCATGATTTTTCAAGAATTCTAAATACCATTTATATTTTTCTAATCTTTCTCCTGTTTCCTTCATTCTTTGTATAACTTTGTTTATTTCATATTCACGCGCTGCTCCCGATGCAGCCTCGCCATATCCTTCTGGATAAATAAGGTCAAAATCCATCAATATTCCTGACTTATCCGGATATTCTCTATCGTAAAATCCTCTTGCACCTCTTGGATAATCATAAATAAAGAAAGGTTCTTCATTAATACTAGATATTAACCATTCATATTCCCAATGTATTTCCGTGGTATAACTAATTTTTTTAGGTTCAATTTTGAACAATCTTTTGATTTGTTCAAAGTAGTTTGGATTTTCTTGAATTGTGTTCTTTAAGATGTCAACTGCTTCTTTATGTGTATATCTTTTTAAAGGTAATTTAGGTAGCTTTAACTCTGTCCTTTGTTTAAGTCCTCTCGATTCCCAATAAGGTTGGAAAAATTCCCAGATCATTTTTAGTTCCTTTTCATTTTCCTTAACTCTAGATATTACATAAAATAGTAATTCTTCTGCAATTTTCATAGCATCAAAATGATCAGCGTCAGCAATTTCTAAATCGACCTGAATAAATTCGACTAAATGTCTATCCATCGATGCTGTTTCTAAAGGTTCTAATCTAAGGTTATCTGCAAAGAAATATATTTTACCTTCCTTTCCGCTCTTCTTTCTAGCAGCTGCTAAAAATTGCTTGTATAATATAGCACTACTCATTATTTTGTATTCTTTTCCATAGTAATCTACAGTAATTTGCTTTGCACCTCTTATACCAGGGTCTGTAACTGGTCCTAATAAAATAGATTTGAACTCTAGAAAACCGTTCTTATTCAAAAATTCTCTAATGTATTGGCTTACTTTATCATAGATTTCGTAAATTCTTTGAAATATAGGATTACTAACTATTTCAAAAGGATCTTTACTAAATAATTCATGTGAAATGAATAATTCTTTTTGAGATTGCATATAGCGTTATTTAATTAGTCTATTATTTGAATCTTTTACCAAATTTTTTAAATATTTTACAACATCATACTTAGAAATACCCAATACTTCATAATAAATTTATTTATTTATCCAATAACCAAGTAATTTTTACAAAATTTTTTAAGAAAGAATGTATTTATTGACCCTGAATAGAAATAAAAATTAAATTTGAGTTATTTATTTATATGAAAATCTTTGATTCTGTTGCAACTAAGTTAGATATACGAGAATTTTCAGATAAAGAAGTTCCAAAAGATATTAAGTTAAGAGTACTTGAAGCAGCTAGATTATCCAGTAGTGGAATAAATAGTCAACATTGGAGATTTATATTGGTTCAAAGCAAAGAAGGATTAAAAAAGCTAGCAGAGGATAGCACAACAGGAAAGTGGGTAGCAAATTCTAATTTTGCTGTGATGGTTTTAACTAATCCAAAATACAATTTCCATTTAATAGATGCAGGAAGAGTTGCTCAGAATATGCAACTTGTAGCTTGGGAATTTTTCTTTTTATTTCATCCTTATCTTGAATTTCAGACTTTATTTTTTGAATTTCATCGTTTAGATTTTTAATCTGCATTTCAAGATTAGGCAGTTGATTTTTTAAAGCATCAATGGAGCCTAGTTCTTTGTTAAGCGCTCCAATTTCTTCTTCAATTTCTTTTTTAATTTTTCCTAAATCTTCGTTCTTGTATAATGAAAGAGATAGATTTTCTAATAACTTTTTATTTTCATTTTGCAAATCGTTTAGCTTGATTATTTCAGTTTCTAATTCTTTCCTAAGATTTTCTTCTTCAGATATTTCTTTCTTTAAAAGATTTATAACAGTCTCATTTGCTTCTTTTTCTATACCCTTTATTATTTCATCATATCTTTCTTTTTTTTCTTTTAACCACGCAAGTCTTCTATTTAATTCAGACAATTCATTTTCTATTTTAGATATTCTATTTCTATGATCTGAAATTAACCCATCTCGATGTTCCTTATCAAGTTCCCTTTTACAAACAGGACAAACATTGCTTTTTTGATTCTCAATCAAATCTAATACTCTTAAATAATTAGCCTTTTCAGCCTCAAGCGTATTTATTTTAGTTTTCAAAGATTCAATTTCTTGTTCTAGATCAAATTGCTTGCTATAAAAACCAGCGATCTCCTTTTGTTTATTCTCAATATTTGCTAATCTAGATTTATATTGTTCTATATCATCCAACCTGTTTTTGATTTTTGATATAATTTTATTTAAAGTTTCGATTTCTTTTTTATTATTATTTATATTGTTTATTATCTTTTCGATATCATCTAATTTGCTTTTGTCAATCTTTAATTTATTTAATTTTTGTTTTATATCATTTTCTTTAATAAGCTTTTCTTCTATTATATTTTTGTTATTTAATAATTCATTTAAGTATGAATATTTTTTATTCATTTCATTTTCTTTTTGTATTAAGTAAGAAAGTTTTGATTGCAATTCAGATTTGTTTTTTGATATGTTATTAATTTCTTTTTCGATTTCTTCTCTTTCTTCTTCTATTCTCCTTATTTTTTGTGTTAACTCATTTAATTTAATAATGTTATTGTTCAATTCCAACTTTAATTGATTCTCATTTGAAACTATCTTATTTAATTCGTCTATCTTTTCAATTAGTTTCCTAATTTCATTTTCTTTTTTATTTCGTAACTCCTTTGATATTTCTAGAAAGTTTTTGAAATCTAAGTTAAAAGCCTTGAGTAAAATTTCTCTTCTCTTCTTTGCATCAGCCTCTAAAAAATGAACAACATCACCTTGTCTTATCATTATAGAATTAAGAAATGTTTCGTAATCAAATTTCAATAGCTCTTTAATGAATTTATCAATTTCAGATACGTTTACTGCTTTTTTTATAAATTCACCATTTTTTTCCTCATAAAGAATAGCCTGTGCAGACTTATCTTTATAAGCTATTCTCGTTATTTTATATTTTTTATTTCCTAATGTTAATTCAATTTCACATTTAGCTTCATTGAATTTAGGATTGATTACAAGCTTTGTAGTTCCTTGTCTATCTATTCCATAGGCATTACCAAAGAGGCAAAAAGTTATGGAATCAACGATCAAGGTGGTTTTACCACTTCCTGTAGAGCCGAATATATTTATCACTTGACCTATTTTATCCAAATCTAAAATTTCTTTTTTATAGCTTGCAAAATTCTCAAATAATATTTTATTAATTTTCATTGAGTTTTATTTCTTCCATTATTTTTTCAACATAGAATTTAACTTTATTAATAACTTCCGGGTTTTCATTCCTATACCTTAATTTCAGATACTCATCCAAAGCTTCCTTAAAATTCCATTTCGTATTTATATTAATTTCTTCGAGGCTTTCCTCCTCTTTTATTTCCTCCAACTTAAAAGCTAATACCTTTTTTTTATCGTATAGGTACTTTTCGATTTGATTCATAGAAATGTTTCTTATTATATCTGATCCTTTGATTCTGATTCTTAGCAAGCTTCCTTCTTCTACGTTATATTTTTCTAGAATATTTTGAAGTGTTGCATTTATGTTTAGATTATTAACTAGTTCTTCTTTTTTTATGTAGATAGTTTTCATAGGTCTAAGTTTTAATTTTACATTCGTAACGTGAATTTTATCTCCTAATACAATTTCTAAGAATGACTTTTCTTCACCTTCTTCCCCAAAATCTATCCTTTCAATAGAACCTGAGTAAAAAATTTTGTTTCCAACTTTTTGTGGTGTATGAAGGTGTCCTAGACATGTAATATGCACATTTTCTCTTTCAAACACAGATTTAGGAAGAGGATAATCCCTTAAAGAAGCAATTCTTTGTTCAGAACCTATTTTTCCACCTTCAACGTATATATGTCCAACAATAACATTGTAATCGGCTTCATCATTTTGTAGTAACTCGTTTATTTTATTTTCAACCTTGAAAACATAATCTGAGTAACTTAATGTAGATTGAAAATGCGGATAAGGAATTCCTATAAACTTAACCTTTTCATTTGAATTCTTTGCTCTAAGCAAAATTTTAGATGCCACATCGAATAGGTAGAAATTCTTTAAATTTACGTTGACAAATCCTCTTAGATAGCTCAACATTTCGCTTGTTTTTGTTGTATCATGATTTCCTAATACTGCAATGATTGGTATTTCTTCTTTTAGTATTTCTCCAATTATTTGAGAAAATGCATTAAAAGCTTGTGAAGAAGGTCTTGGATGATGAAATATATCTCCAGCTAATATCAGAAAATCTGCATTTGAACTTATGGCAAAATCTTTAATGCTTTTAAGATTTTCAACGAAATCATTAAATCTTTGTTGAACGATTTGTGGAGTTTCATACAAGTCGCTTAAACCAATTCCAAGATGCAAATCAGCTGTATGAATTAATTTAATCATTTATTCTTTAAGTTTTGTTACTAAATTTAAGCTTAATTCAAATTAGATTATATTTTTCAAATAGATATTCAACTAAGTATTCAGCATTGTATGTTTCATTAAAGCTTCTTTTTAGTAAATCTTTAGGTGCGTAGATTGCGCCATATTTATGTATCTTATCTTTTAAAAATTCTTTTATCGATTCTAAATCTCCGCTTTGTACTTTGTTTTTTAAGTTTTTAAAAGATTTCCATATGATTCCAGCTATAACATTTCCTAATGTATAAGTAGGGAAATAACCAAACCATCCCTTTGACCAATGAATATCTTGTAGAAATCCATCAGCATATCCTTTAGGCCTTATTTTCAAGTATTTTTCCATTAATTCGTTCCATAGCGAAGGTATTTCATCCATTTCAATCTCATCATTAATAATTCTTTTCTCTATTTCAAATCTTAAAGCAATATGAAAATTATAAGTTAATTCATCCGCATCCACTCTTATTAGACTTGGCTTTACCAAATTAAAATAAATGTAGAAATCGCTTATAGTATAATTTTTTTCAAATCTCAAATTTTTAAGAATATGATATATTAATTCAACAAATTCTTTGCTTCTACCTATTATATTCTCCCAAAATCTTGACTGCGATTCGTGAATGCCTGAAGAAGCACCAATACCAACAGGTGTACCTTCTAAATTTTTATCAATATTTAAATTATATATTGCATGACCACATTCATGAATAGTTGAATATAAAGAACGTTTAAAATCTATTCCTTCATATCTTGTAGTTATTCTTACGTCATCTACTGATATTCCAATAGTAAAAGGATGTGTTGATATATCCATTCTGAATCTATCAAATGGCATGTTCAATAGCTTCAGAACTTCTTCGTTTACTTTTTTCATTTCATCTTCGTTGTATTTAAGATGTTCCAATTCATGAGAGGAAGGTAAGTCCTTCTCAAGTAAAATAGGCAATTTATGTGTTATTACATTAAATATAGAATTCATATCTTCAACATTCAAACCCTCTTCATATAGGTCCAATAACGCATTATAAGGATGCTTTTCATAACCCAATTTTTCTGCGATAATTTTATTAATTTCTATGATCCTTTGTAGATACGGTTTAAAGCTATTAAATTCGTCTTTTTTCCTATCAATCCTCCAATAAATAGTACCTTCAGAAGTTACTTTATTTAATTCTACTATTATTTCCTCAGGGACTTTTTTATAGAATCTTATTTCTCTGTTTAAAACTCTTATTATCCCCTCTTCCAAATCATCTAAATTCTCTATCTTTTCAGCTTCTTCTACGAAACTTGCTAAACTAAGGATTTCTTGCTTTTGAATTAAATCTAGATGTGCAAAAACTTCTCCTCTTGCATTTGCACCTTTAGGAGGCATATAAGTTTCAATATCCCAACCTAGTAAACCTGAAGCATATTTTAAGGCCCATATTCGTTTGTATTTTTTTAAAATTTCCTCGACCAATTTGTTCATATGATAATTTAACATGCTTTATTAAAATAAGTTATTTATTGAAAAGAGTCCCAAAATTTTAGTTCAATCACTTGTATATTTTTCATAATTAATATAATATTCTCAATATTTTTTCTATAAAATTTATTCAATATGTTCATTATATCAAAGGATAATTCTTTTTTCTAAAAAATGTAATTTTTTTGATAGAATTTGTACATTATTTTGCTAATATTTTCCGAATGCAATGGAAGGTTTATTAAAATTAAATAGAAATTAAAAGAATATCTTTGGAATTGAAAATACTTTTAATTGCTTCAATTAAATCTTTAGTCTCTTTTTTTATTTCTGCATTACGTTCTTGATTTATCTTATTCACAATTTCCAACTTATTTTTTTCAAGTACAATTGTTCTATTGAATGAATTATCAGATATAATCAATTTTTCCAAATTATTTACTTTTTCTTTTTGTAATATACATTCCTGTCTAATTACTTTAAGAGCCAACTGTTCATCGCATGAGACGATTCTTCTTATTGTATTATTTGTTAAAATGCTATAATTAATTTCTAATAATTCATGCTTTATTTTCTCTATGCATTCGAGTGGATGGAACAATTTTCTCTATTAAAATTATTAAAAATTTATCTAATTTCTTTTTCAACAATTCATTATAGAATAAAAAATTTGGCTAAGATTTTTCAGAGATATTAATAAAGAAACTTATAAGTTAAAAATAACATATCATAAAGATAATGGAATTTGCAATGATTTCACTTTCGAAGGCAAAAAATGATGTAAAAATGATATTGGAAAAAATAGGGGTTAAAGTAACAGAAGTAGCATTATGCACAGCAAATGTAGTTTATAGAAAAAATACTTTAGAATATATCTATAAGCATGAATATCAAAGTGTTGAATCAGCTCTCACAAAATTTGTAGAAGAAGAATCTAAGAATGAAACAATAGAAGAATTTTACCTTTGGTCTGAATATGAGGGAGGAAACAGATATTTAAATATAGGATATTTTTTGAAGCCTAAGAATGGAATAACTAAATTGGTAACTTTTTCTGTACTTGTTCCTACGGTTTAGTTAAGGATAATTTATTAAAAAAATATTGAATCATATGGTATTTAGAATTTTGCATGTATCAGATACGCACATAAGTGATTTTGGTCAATTTAACGAAAAAATGTATTATAAGTTTCTAGAAAGTATAGATAAATTAAGTTACAAGCCAGATTTAGTCATACATACAGGTGATGTCGTTGATAATGGAACGCTGAGTGAGTATACATTAGCAAAAGATCTTATAAATCAGCTCAATTATAAGAAACTGTTGACAACAGGCAACCACGATGAAAGAAATTATGGCGGTACATTGTTTAATGAATTCTTTGGAAATAGTGAAATTGAATATGAGGTAGGTAAATTTAAAATCTTTATTCTAAGTAGCTCAATTCCAGATAGAGATGAAGGCAGGTTAGGGAGGAGAAGGCAGTCCTATTTGCAATCTAGATTTTTGGAAATAGGAGATAAGTATTTTAAAATAGTTGTTTTTCACCACCATTTAATACCAGTACCATATTCAGGGAGAGAAGTGAATGTGCTAGAAGATGCAGGTGATGTGCTACATATGATATTGAAAAACAATGTAAATATGGTATTAATGGGGCATAGGCATATTCATTATTCATTAAGAATAAATAATACAATTCTTGCATACGCAGGTACTGTTTCTTCAAGAAGAACCAGAGGTCATTTTGGAAATTCGTATAATCTTATAGAGATCGATGATGATCGAGTCCATATAGAAGAAATTAAAATAGAAGGCGGTGTTGGTATGAAATATAGCTATAAAATAAAGCCTATTTATGATAAAGATTAAAAACCTGGTAATTCTGTTTTTTCTATTGTTGAATTGTAAATTTTTTTCATTTCTTCGATAAATTTTTTATATTCAATTACTCTAACGACAACAGGAATTTTTACTGCTTCGCCAAATATTAATACTTCTTGCCTTTTTAAGTAAGATATCACAGGCTTAAATAAATCAGCTTTTTTAAGACCTAAAGTTACACTTGCTATATCTTTATCATCTGTCAGAGTTAGTACGAAATTGTTCCATAGCATTGATATTACATCTTTAGATAATTGGGATGGAGTTTGATCAACTATGCATAGAAAAACACCTCTTTTTCTTAGTTCTCTTGTAATGTTGCCAAATGGAGTTTTATAATAAAGAACCGGTGAAAGAAACTTATGAGCTTCCTCAATCATAATGAGTATTTTATATTTTAATTCAATTCTATTCATTATCCTATCAATAATCGCTCTCCATAATCTTTTAGATACTAAGTTTGCAATGATTATATTTGCTTTGGAGTCATCACCAAACCTTCCAAAACTTATTATAACGCTTCTGTTACCATCGAGTATTTCGTGAACGATTTCTCTAATTGAATCTTTCTCAGGCAAGTATTCAATGAAATCATAAGTAACAATACTCGTAATTTTGGCTTTTCCAGCTTTTAAAGCGCTTAAAGCACCTATACCTAATTCCTTTGAAATCTTATCTTTTATTTCATCTTCAATATTTTTTACTATGTTATCATGGGTATCAAAATATCCAGAAAGATACAATATCCAAGCTTTATGCTTTTTATCCTTTAATTCAGGGAAATGATTCATTTTTTCAATGTGCTTTTCAATGACTTGATTAATGATTCTCTTAAATTCATAAAGATAAGCAATAAAGCTTTCAGATAGATCTAATTCCTCTTTTAATGATATCAAATCTTGTTCATCGAGGTCTGTAATACTTACCTTAAGTTCTTCAAGTATATGTTCTTTTGCTAATATTTTGTCTGCAGAATATCTAATGAATTCGTTCTTAAAAGCAAGCCCTACTCCATCTGCAAAATCTTCTCCTGTCATATCCTTAACTCGAAGTCCATATTCACTATGCATATCAAAGATAATTAATTTCGTTTGTTTATCAGAAGTTCGAAGCTTATTAGAAAGCACGATAAAACTACTTAATATATTTCCCAGTATTGTTTTTCCTGTTCCAGTTTTTCCAAAAATTCCAAAAGAGCCTCTAAGTAATATGTCAACATTAATAGGTACCACTGTATCTATTGTCTCATTTTTTAATGGACTTTTGGGATAACCTATTCCCCAAAGTTTTAAATTATCTGGTATACCGTAAAAATGCTTTATCTCATTACTGGCTGGTGTTAAAATTGATGATAGATAAGAAGGTATTGTATCCACATCTTCCACTTCTCCGTTATTTGATTGAGCCAATGGAATTATCAAAGCATTTGTTTGCATTCTACCTAGCCTTGCTAAGTTATCTTTAGTTTTCGTCATCAATTTCTGTTTTATTTCTTCATTTTGTGACCTTGTGTAGTATTTTAAAGCAGAAATCGATTCTGATGATCCCGAGGATAACTTAAGGTCAGCGATAAGACCTAAGTAATCTCTTCTATTTCCTTTAATAATTACTAAAGAATTTACGCAAATATCTTCTGTTAAATTATAATCATTTATTTGTCCAGCTACACCTTCATTATATTCTGCAGAAATTACACTTGCGATTTCTTTCTTTACCATCGCTTAATTTTTACAAATCAAGATATAGTCTTCTTAGTTAATATTTCTTCAAAAATACTGTTGATCATATCCACATCGATTAATTTTTCAAGTTTTGTTGCAGTTAAGCTTTCGTGGATTGATCCGAATAATTCGTATATTTCATCCTCTTTAAAGAAATTCGACAAATACTGCAAATAGGCTTTTAAATATAAGTTGAATATGTTCTTTTCGTTTTCTGGGAAATAAGTGTAAATGAGGGGTATGTATTCTAAGCTTATTTTGTTTTCAATAAAATGAAATTCTCTTATTAATTCATTATCGGGTAAGTAAACTAAGTCATGAATCCATGGAATCCTCCTAGGTCTTTCTTGATAAAATTTCCCTTTATAATAATATCCAATTGTAATTAATTTTGCTAATATTACAAGCTTATCTTTAAGCTCTTTGTAATGCAAATTTAATTCTTCCCTCGATCTTTTCAAAGGTTTTGGCATACTTCCAGCTAAAGATGACTCAGGCTCCATGCTTACGTAACTTACTAATCCAAAAATAATCGTCTCACCTGAATTTGAACATAATATTGTAGCATATTCTGGAGCCTTCTCCAATTCATAAGCTCTTATAGTAAAATCGGAGCTAGATGAAGCTATTATTTCACCTATTAGCTTACTATTATCCTTTTTTATTTCTTCAATCCAATTTTTCATATTATTTTAATTAATTTTCTTTCTTGCTTTTTAGTGAATCCAAATTGACTAAGCTTTATCCCTTCTTTAATCAGCTTTTCCTCTATTAGCTCAAATATAAATTCCCTCTCTTTTTCATTAATATAAGCTAGTTCGTGTGCTCTCTGCATGCATATTGGATAACCTCCACCCATAATACTTTGAAGAAATACCACATGTTGTATTTCATTTACCTTATCTTTCAATCTTTCTTCAAATTCTATCCTTAAAACATTATTATCAGAAATTTTTAGATAAAAAGCGTACATGTTTAAATCAGCTATTTTAGTAGTTAAATTATGAACTTTAAAAATGCAGCTTCTTTCCCCAGGTAATAGTATTTCATTAAAAATTTGCTTATCATTAAGTTGTATTTGTTCCATATTGTAGAAAAATTTTAAGAAATTTACGAATCCCCTGCTCAAAGAATAAATAATCCCTATAGGTTTTGCGTTCTTTTTTATTAAATAGCCTATGTTATGCTTAATTTTTTCCATAATCGCTCTTATGATATCTTTGTTCGATGATTTTAGGTAATTTGAAGAAAAGCTTTCATCAAACATTATATAACTTTCTTCTAAAGATTTTTCATTATCAATTTGTTCTAGCACTAAAAGTTCATTTTCAAGCCTCAAAATACTTATTCTTAAAGGAATACTTCTATCATCATCTATTTCATCGAAATGATATTTTGTAAAGAATTTTGGTATTGAATATTCAATGTAATCATTGTTCTTATAATCATAATAAAATAATCCGATATTCATTAAAATAAAAACTGGAAAATAATGCGTGGTAAACATTTCACTAGTATCGATTGCAATAGTTTTAAAAGATTTTAATTTTTCATATGCCCATTTATTTTCCTTAATATCATCTACTGGACCTTGAACCAAATCATCTATGCTATTTATTAAAGAATTTTCAAAAGGCTGCAATATTTCAAGATTCTGACCAAATTTATCCGGATTAAAATTCTTACACAAATCTAAATCTAGATTATTTACAATTTTTATGAATTCTTTCAATTGTTTATTTTCTTCTTGCAGCTTTTTATTATAATCAGTAAGACTTGCATTAATTAAGTTGATACATTTGTTAAGATCTAGCATTAATTAGAATATAAAATATTTAGCTAAAAATCTCAATTTTTAAGTTTTTGCGTATGCACTTTTGAAAAAATTTAGTACGTCATTGGAAATTTCGTTAAAGACTTGTGGCCAATTTTCTTTTGTTACAGTGTATAATTTTTTTTCATTGGATTGTACTAACTCTAGCATGTTTAAGTGATTCCTATGTATTGTTGATAAGCAATTTTTATTGGATTTCAGGATTTTTCCTACAATGTTTCTAAAACTTTGGCTAAACAATTCCATAGTACCTATTTCATCGATAACTATTAAGTCCGCATTATTGTAAGCTCGTTCAAGTGCCTGAACAGCAATTATTTCAATATCTTCTAAGTTTACTGTATAGCTTCCTACTCTAGGACCTTGAACTTTTAATTTCTTGGAAGCCAATATACCCTTATTTTTTGTTTTTATATCTAAAATTTGAAAACCTGTCCTAGCACCACCTTCTTTAATTTCCTTCGTAATTATACCATCAATATTAATACCTTCAAACCTTAATTTTTCTACGATTAAAGTTACAAGTGTTGTCTTACCAGAACCCGGTTGTCCTGTTATGAACCACTTCATTTTCAAAATCTATTTTTCCACATTTCCTTAGCCAGTTCTCCATCCCTCATGAATAAATGTATAATTTCTTTAGCTTCTTCCCTTTTTTCTTTATGTTTCTCTAAAAAAGATAATAATTTCTCGATCAATATTTCCTTTAATTCGCCTGATAAAAGCTTACCAGATTTATAATCTTCTTCTATTTTTTTAATCCTGTCATCATCATCTTCAAAAAAGCTATATAACCACTGAAAACTTACATCTATGTAAGGATTACCTCCAAGTTTTCTGTGCAATTCAATCGTAGCCTGTCCACCAGAGAAAGCATATTTCATCACTTTTTCTTTTACTGTCTTTTCATCATCTGTTAAATAAATCGCACTTCTTGGATTTGATGCACTCATTTTACCTTGCATTCCAGTTAATGGAGGCAAAAATTTACTCGAAATTTCCGCAGCTTTATAATATCCGAAATATTCTGCTATATCTCTCTGGATTCTCCAATAAGGATCTTGATCAATTGCGGCAGGAATTAGACATCGCTTATGTTCAAAAAAAGTAGGCACTATTTGAATTGCAGGATAGAATAGAATTCCTATATTACTACTTTCTTTGAATCCAAATACAGCCTTAACAACAGAGAAATTTATTTTTCTTGATATTTTTACTGCTAAGCTATAAATGTTTCCCATAAATTCTGTATCTTTAAAAATAAAGGTCTTATTAGGATCAAATCCCACAGCTATTATATCTAAGATATTTTCATAAGACCATTTTTGAACTTCTTCAAAACTTAATTCTCTTTCAAGATATTTTTCATCATCAGTAATTTGAATGTATAGATTTACATTGAATTTTTCTTGAAGCCATTTCGTAAAATAAAAAGGAATTAAATGACCAATATGCATTGGACCGCTAGGCCCTCTCCCAGTATATAAGAAAAATCCTTTCCCTTTTTCAAAATCATCAAGAACCAAATCTAAATCTCTATGTGCATAGAAAAATTTTCTTCTTAACATTACATTCAATTCTTTAGTATGATTTTTAATTCGATTTATTATATTATCATCTACAAATTTAAGACCAAATTCTCTTACTAATTTTTCATAGTCTACTTTACCCTCAACTTCCCATGGTGTAACCTTGAAATCTTGCATCTTTATCACTACATAATTACTTTCTTTATATAATTTCCTAGTTCTAAATTTTTTGAGACTAAAAAAGCTAATCTTTTGTTTGTAAATATATTCAGATTTTCCAAATCTTCATCTAGTAATTCAACGTATCCGCCAGCAAATTTAATCAATAAAAGTCCAGCAGCAATATCGAGAAATCTAATTCTTTTAAAGGGTACAATGAATGCATCAGTTATGCCAACTGCAACATATGCTAATTCAAGTGCTAAAGAGCCTAAAAATCTTAGGTATCTAAAATTTTTAAACAATTTTAAAATAATATCGATTTTTGGATCATTGACATCGATTACTTTTAAATCTGTACCAGCAACAATTTCGCTGTAATCTAACTTATCTTTTCTTTGAACTTCAACATTGTTAAAATAAACTTTATTGCAATCTGTTAAAAACAAATCTCCATTTGCTAAATTAATTATGCCTGCAGCTATCGCATCTTTAAACTTTTCACCGTTAAATATAGCTATGGATGAAGCAAAGAAAGGTATTCCTCTTAATGCGTTTATACTTCCATCAACAGGATCTATTATCGCGTTCAAATTACCTTTGTTAAATTCAATTAAGCCTGATTCCTCAGTAAGAACACAATTTACATGATCTTTAAGTCTATTTAAAATCGTATTTTCTACTTCTTTATCAAAATAAATTGTTACATCTTGTCCGAAACCTATCGATAATCTTTTTGAAAAATTTTTATCACTTTTAACCTTATCAAATGTTTTTTTCGCATCTATCAAAGCTTCTTTTATTAATTGAATGTTAAGCATTAATGTTCAATTTTAATAACAAGTCTATAAATTTCTTAAGTTATTTGCTCCAGAATTCTAAGTATATTTTTTGAAGTTTCATTCCTTTCTACACCCATTGGTAATCCCAATATCAAAAGGTCTATGTTTAAACTGAGAATTTCTTCAATTCTCCTTTTAGAATTTTCGATATCTCCACATATAACAAGCTTTTTTACCTCATCCGCATCGAGCATATTTCTGGCCTCATCGATTTTTCCTTCGATAATTAAATTTCTAATACGATTTCTTTTTTCTAAATCCAAATCGTACATTTTTAAGGCTGAATCTGACATACCTGAATAAATTATCGCTGCACTTTTCCTTGCATTTTTAATTGCTTTTCCTTCTTCATCTAAAATATAAGCTTGTGATATAACAAATTTCTTAAAATTTTGCTTCGTATTGCCTAAAATGTTGATAGCTTTGTTTATGTGATCTGGAAATGAGATGTTAAAAATAATTCCATCTGAATTTTCTTTAGCAATTTTTATCATTCTTGCTCCTTGAGCCCCGATAAATATTGGTATTCTTGCATTCGTTGAGTTGAATTTCTCTTTAATGATATTCATACCTAGTAGCAATTTTTTTATCGCATCTTTAATTGAAATTCTATTTTTTTCCAACAATTCCCAATCTCCTGTACCCAAGCCTAAGAAAATATTGTCAAAAATTTTGTATATATTAAGGTAAAATTCTGCAATTTCTAAAGGTTTATGCGTTATAAAGTTTGTTACAGCAGTTCCTAGCATCAAATCTTTTTCCTTTATCTGAGAAACTTTTTCAAATAGTGGTATAAAATCATATCCTCGATGGAAATCGCTAAATGTAAACTTATTTATTCCATTTTTTAAAAATTTTAGAACTAGTTCAAAATCTAGGTTAATGTTTTTTGTTGGGATAATTGATATTCCTATTTTTCTCTTGTTTATCATTAAAAATTTATTTCCTGAAATGCTATAAGGATGAATATGTCCCAAAAGATAAACGGTGTTGATTTAAATGGCTTAAATCAAATCTTAAATGAAATCTCGAAGGAAAAAGATAAAGCTAAAGAATTAAGTTTGTGGAGAGTAAGGTTAAGATGGTTAGGAGGTTTCAAGACAAGAGCTTATATGAGAAGACATTCAATCGATATCGATGAACCGGCCGACCTTGCAGGCATAGATACTGCACAGAATGCAGTTGAAACTTTACTTGCATCTTTAGGAGCATGTATTGCTACAACGTTTATTTTATTTGCAACAAGTAAAGGCATAAAGATTGAAAATCTTGAATTAGCAATAGAGGGTCAACTTGATAATGTTCTTGTTTTTTTAGGATTAGAAAAGGAAGGCAATCCAGGATTTAAAAGCATTGAAATACTTGCATATATAAGAACGGAAGCTGAACAAAAAGTTATTGAAGATTTGTTCATTGAAGCTATGAAATCTTCCCCGGTCTTTAATACATTAACAAGGGGGGCTCAAATTAACCACAAAATTAAAATATTCTAAGCTTAAATAAGAATAAAAAATTAATGGTATTTATTAATTGATAGGTCAACTTGATTTTTAATGGGAAAAGTAATTAATGGTCTAGATGTTGAATCACTAAAATCTCTAATAGAAGAAGCAAAGAAAAATCAAGAATTTGTCCAAAAAATAAATAAATGGTATGCAAGAGTAAGATGGGCTGGTTCAGGATTCACATTTAATTCATATGTAAGAAATCACTCATTTACGATATCAGAACCTTCAGAATTAGGAGGTCCAGATAAGGGTCCTAATGCAGTTGAATATGTAATTTCTGCATTGGGTGCATGCTATTCCACAGGATTTATATTAAATGCTACTAAAAGAGGTATTAGCATTAAGAATTTAGAAGTAGCGATTGAAGGCGAAATAGATAATATTCTTGTTTTCCTAGGATTATCAAATGAAGGTCATCCTGGTTATAGAAAGATAATTGCAAAGGCTTATGTTGAAGCCGATTGTGACGAAAAATTAGTAAAAGAAATTTGGGAAGAAACGGTAAGGACTTCTCCTGTTGGAAATACATTAGCTCGAAATGTGGAAATTGTTCCACAAATTAGCTTAATCAAATGAATCTAAACTTTAAATTTATTACACAAGAAGTTTAATCATGGATAAAATATTTCCTGTTACTGTTGTTGGAAGTTGGCCTAGACCTAAATGGTTACTTGATGCGTTAAGAAGAAAAAGGGAAGGAAAGATCAGCGATGAAGAATTTCAAGCTATTGCAGATGAAGCTGTTCTAATAGCAATTAAATATCAAGAGGATGCTGGAGTTGATATAATATCTGATGGTGAACAAAGAAGGGATAATTTCTATTCATTCGTTGCTGATAAAATAGAAGGGGTCGAACTTAAAACTGTAGCAGAGTTTATTGATTTTGCTGAAGATAAGGCTGCTTTCGAAGAATTATTAAGGAAGTTAGATGTACCAGCATTCTCAATAAGAACACCTATTGTTACTAATTTTATTAAGAAGAAGACTCCTATAGCTTTGAATGAAGCAAAATTTCTAAAGGAGCATACAAATAAGAAGATAAAAGTAGCTCTTCCTGGACCATACCTTTTAACTCGATCTTCTTGGATTAAAGGAATATCAGACAAATATTATAAAAGAAAGGAAGATTTAGCTGAAGAATTTTCAAAAATATTAAGAGAAGAAATAAAGCTTTTAAGAGATAATGGAGTTGATTTCGTACAACTTGATGAACCTGTTCTTATGGAAGTACTTTATGGTCCTGAGTTAAGTGCTCAGACATTTATGTGCGCAGCTCTGACAGCTAAAGAAAATCCTAGAGATGAATTAAGATTTGCATTAGATATACTAAACAAAACAGTTGAAGGAATATCAGGTGTTAGGTTGGGTGTACATATTTGTAGAGGAAATTGGAGCAAGTCAGAAGATGCACAATTAAAAGGAGATTATTATCCTTTGCTTCCTTTCCTACTTGACATGAAAGTAAATCAATATGTTCTTGAATTTGCAACAAAAAGAGCTGGATCCATAGATGTATTTAAAGATTATCCCACTGAAAAAGAGATAGGTTTAGGCGTTGTCAATCCTAAAACAGATGAAGTTGAAAAACCAGAAGATATTATTAACTTTGTAGAAAAGGCATTAAATTATTTTAAACCTGAAAGAATCTTTCTCAACCCTGATTGTGGATTTGGAACCTTTGCTGAATCTCCAGTAAATACACCAAAAGTATCTTTCTTAAAATTAAAAAGTATAAGCAAAGCTGCATCTATTTTAAGAGAAAAATATCATTAATTTTTATTGAAATCTAACAATAAAAAAGAAGAATTATTAGATGTAGCTATCATTGGAGGAGGAATAGTAGGCACTTCTTTATTATTTACTTTAGCTAATTTTACAGGTGTAAAAAGAATTGCCTTATTCGAAAAAAATAAAGAATTAGGTCAAGGAAATTCAAATTATCGAAATAATAGCAAAACATTACATGAAGGTTTTGCAGAGACAAATTATTCCTTAGAAAAAATGAAGAGAATGAAAATAGCTGGTATTTTATTTAGGGGATATTTAAGGAGATCTAAAGTGATAAAAGAAGGATTAATTAGAAAAGAAGAAGTCTTTAGTGAAGTTCCTTTCTTTGTTTTAGCTATAAATGAAGAAATTGATCTTCTTGAAACTAAATACGAGCAAATTAAAAATCTTTTTCCAGAAGTTAAATTATTGAATAGAAAAGAGATATTTAATTTAGAACCAAATATTGTTAAAGGAAGGAATAAAAATGAAAGGATAGAAGCTATATTTAAAGAAAATGGGCTTGCGCTAAATTTCGGAAACATAGCTAAGACGTTAGCACAGGATTCTTTAATCAAAGATAAAGATATAAAAATTCTTAAAAATCAAGAAATAAATGAGATAAAAGATAGAGATGATTATTTCGAATTAAAGACAAACGGCAATTTATTTTATAGCAAATTTGTTTATGTTTCATCTTCAGCGAATAGCTTTTATTTCGCTAAAAAAATGGGTTTCTTGGAGAATTTCTCTCTTCTAAATATAAGAGGAAATTATTATTCCTATCCGCCTGTAATAAAAAGCAAAGTTTATAGGGTTCAAATTGAGAAGATTCCTTTTGTTCAAATACATGCTGATTCAAACCCTTTTTTAAAGAATAAATCCGTAGAATTCGGACCTACCGCTGAAATAATTTTATCAAATGAATATGCAAAAGATTTTGATCTAAATTATACTTATAATCATTTAATTAAAGATAAAGATACGATATATTCTATTATTAATATATTGAAAGATTCAGATATAAGAAAATTTATTTTTAAGAATGTCTTGTATCGATTTCCTAAAGTAGGAAAATGGTTTTTTGCGCTTGAAGCAAAGAAGATAGTTCCTAAATTAAATGTTGATTATTTGGAATTTAACAAAGGCGGTATCAGACCTCAACTAGTAGATAATTCTCAAGCTAAATTGGTATTAGGAGAGAAGCAATTTTCTTTTAATAACATTATGTTTGCTATAACTCCTTCTCCGGGTGCCAGCGCTTCAATTTTAAATAGTATCGAGAGTTCGAACTATATTTGTAAACAATTGGATGTTAAATTTAATATCGATGATTTATTGAACTATTTTAAATTAGAAGTCGAACAAATAAAAGATATTAAATTAAACTTCTTATAGTTCAATCTCACCGCCACTATTTATCCAATCTAAAAATGATTCTAAGTAAACTTTTGTTTTAAGGTTAGGATACAAATTTTCCAATAAATAATAAAGATACGTAGCCATTGGTCCAGAACTGCAATAAACAATTATTTCTTTATCTTTTTCTAAAAGCCTCTCCAGTTTTGACTTAATTTTTTCTTCATTAAATTCATAGGGTCTTTCTTCAACAAATTCCAGAAAAGGAACATTTACACTGCCAGGTATTCTTCCTTTCTTAGGTAAAGTTGTTTCTAAACCTTTGAATTCTTCTTCTCTTCTTGCATCTATTATTATATATTTATTCTGCTTTAATACAGATTTTACAAACTCGAAATCAGCTTTAATTTCTCTGTTTAAGTTTATTTCAAAATTTGCCTTTTTAGGCTGAACTATTCCTTTTTCGACAGGATAATTGAGCTGAATCCATTTTTCAATACCTCCTTCGAGAATTTCAACTTTTTTATGCCCAAGATATTTTAAAACGAAATATAAGTAGCTTGCATTCGTAATTGAGTATAAATCACAGTAGATTATAGTTTCTATACTTGAATCTATTCCATTTTTAGATAAAACTTTAGCTAATTCCTCTTCATTTTTTAGAAAAGAAGGCAGATTTTCTTCATGCCTAGTAAGATCCCAGACATAAAACCAAATGGAATTTGGAATATGTTCTCTTATGTACCTGCTGAATGGTCTAACATCAACTATGATTATTTCTTCTTTATTTTGAATTTTCTTCAGAAGTTGGTCAGGAGAAATTAAAGACATTAACATAGTTTTCTACTAGCAAATTTAATTCTGCTTACTAATTCTTTAGAATTATTTAAATCAAAACCGATTTTGTTTAGTGTATTTTCGATCATAGTATCTATCATCTTATAAAAATTGAAAAGTCCTTTTTCTACTATTTCTAAATCCTTTGTTTTAATCAAAGATATTAAAGCATACAACGATTCTTTTAAGTTTCTTTCAGATATTGCAGAGGATAAAATAAGTAATTCTGAACCCATAACTGATTCTAGGATTTCTTGATCTTTTATTTGATGATTTTTAATGTAATTTTGTAGATATATCAAATTAATGGTATCATTTATTTGATATTCTTTTAACAAAGTACCTAAGTTTCTTGCTTCATCATATGTTGAATAATTCGAAATGAATTCAACTAAGGCTTTGTAAATATTCTCTAAATAAATTTTTAGTGTCAAGAATATTTTTGACGTGCTGAAATCTTTACAAGCTGAGGTGCCAAGTTCAATACCTACAGAACCCAATGCAGTTATTTTATTTTTCATAGCGAATGAATCAATTGAGCTTATCAATTTCATTTCCTTTTTAATTAAACCTAATTCGCAGATTTTTACAGCCTCATCAAAATTTACATCCTCGATGACTTTTTTTCTTAATATTGCCTTGCATTTATTGAATTGATATAAATATGCCAAGGATTGGCCGAATTCATCTATTAAATTATATCTCTTAGAGACATCAAATAGACTTTCAAGAATGCTTATTGTTTCATTGTCGTATGAATGCTCTTCTTTATAATAGCTTAAATTTTCAAAGCTAGAAGAATATATTTCAATTTTTATCCAATTTGAAGTTGTTAAAAAGTCTTCTTGAATATTCATTACATCTAATTTTAATTATAAAGCATTTAAATCATACATATTGTTCCTGCGATAAATTAAAATATTTCTTTATAATATCGCTTACCTCTTTCTCATATAAAACATCGACACCTCTAAAGCATAAAAACTCAAGAACGTTGTTAGATGTATTTATTATTTGATGTGGCTCATTCGCTTTAATAAAAATAACATCCTTTTCTTTAATTTTTTCCATTTTAGGCATATTATTTTGTATTGTTAGTATAGAGCCTTCACCTTTTGTAACAATTATGATATGTTCATAATTATGTACATCATAAGGTGTCATTCCTCCTGGTTGTACTTCATAATATCTTAAATAAAACCTATGAGAGCCATGAGAACTATCTATGAGCTCTTTTCTCTTAACTTTAAATGCTCCCCTTTCATTAAACTCTTTAAAATTGGCTCGCTCTATATTTACTATAATCATAAGATTATAATCTTCTATACCTTATATAGTGTTAAATTTTCAAGAATGTAACAAAACTTAAAAAAAGCACAGCTGCTAATAAATCTGCTGTTGTACCAGCATTTATATTAGACTGCAAATATGTTTCCTTAAATTCAGCAGCTACTGTTATCACATCTTCTCCTTTCTCTATTCTTTTGTAATAATGTTCTGCATTTTTTCTTACCGTTTCTGCAATATTATAGCCAAATTTCCTATAAATATGAGAATCTATTCTTCTACTTAGCATCCAAATGAATGTTTTCAAAGCAGAAGAATTTAAATTATTATAGTTCTCAAGGGCTTTTTTAAAAAAGGGATAATTTTCGTTAAAAGTTAAACTATAGTCGTTGCAATATTCATATGCTATCCAATCAAAGTTTTGTGAATTTCGCATTAACATTTTAACATTTGCATTATCTTTCTTAATTTCATCCTCCCAATCTTCCTTCAGTATATCATACTTATCAACTTTAATAAGCCAACTTGGCCTATTTTCTAGAATTGCTTTACAAATCCAAATCGAATCTATATACGTTGTTGAATTGAGTATCGATTTAACATTTTCTTTAACATCTTCAACAGTTACTTCATCTTTATATTGAAGGCTTTTTGCAGTTGCTGTAATTAACGGAATTAAAAGCATTATTGTTCCGAGACTGGTATTTTTTCCTGATTGAAATTTAAGCATTGCACTTGTTGCTTCATAAATTCTTTTACCTATATTTTGTCTATTCTTTAATCCATCCAAAATTGCATCCAGATAAGAAATAGAAACATAAGACGTTGTAGCCAAAAAATTTTCAAATTTTACGTTTTTTAAACCCATGAACCTATCAACATTTAATGGTTTTGGGAAAGTACTTACTTCAATTAACATACTAAGTAAAGCTGAACCTAAAATCAGTCTAATCTTTTCCTTTTTTTTCATTAAATTTTATTTATCCATTTAATTATAAATACAAAAATTTTTCAAATTTTGATGATTATTAGTTTATTAATTCTATTTTATTCAATTTTAATCAAACATAATATTTTTAAATTATAGAACCATTTAATATTAATTGTAATGGGAAAAGAAGTTAGTGTTGAAATTCAGAAAGAATTACAACTTTTAAGGCAAAAAGTAGAAAAAATGTTTAATAATCCTGAACCAAAGATAGTTCAAATTTTAGGTTCAAATCGAATTGAGTTATTTAGAAAAGTTTATGAATCTATGCTTAGCCTAATGGAAAATGGTACACTACCAATCCATCCAAACTATCTTGGTGATAATACATTAGCTAAGAGTATATATGAAAAGAAATATTTCTTGAAAGATTTAGATGGGAACTTAATAGAAACAAGGCCAGAACACTTATTTTTGAGAGTTTCTTCTTTCATCGCTACAGCTGAAGAGGATTTTGAAAAAGCTTTAAAATTAGCTAAGCTTTTTTATCATATAATATTTGAAGGATATTTTATGCCTGCAGGTAGAGTGTTGGCAGGCGCTGGCGATCTTTACAGAGCAAAAACTTTGGCTAACTGTTTTGTTTCAATGATTGAAGATGATAGCATTGAAGCAATTTATAAGGCAGCTTATGAAGCAGCAAGAACATACTCTTATGGTGGCGGTATTGGAATAGATGTCTCAGTATTAAGACCAAAGGGTTCAAGAATACACAATGCTGCAATAACGTCAACAGGAAGTGTTAGCTTCCTTGAACTTTATTCATTAACTACAGGATTGATTGGACAGGAAGGAAGAAGGGGCGCTTTAATGCTAACGATTGATGTTAAGCATCCTGATGTTTTTGAGTTTATAAAATGCAAGCAAATTCCAAATTGGGTTACATCCCAAATTGTTGAACAGTTGAAATTTACAGGTATGTTCAATGAGGCGCAATTGAAGGAAATAGAAAAGCAAGTAATGGAGAACACCCAAGTGAGGTTTGCTAACATAAGTGTAAAGATGAGCAATGAATTTATGAGAGCTGTAGAAGAACAGATGAATTTTGGTCCTAATAAAATATTAGTTTATAAAAAGAAAAGGAAGGGCGTTATAAAGAGAATAGATAATATAAAAGATGTACACTATTCTTATGGAATACCATCTAAAAATTTAAATGATTATGAATTGATAAAAATATTTGAAAAAATTGAAGAATTAAATGAATTCTTATCTTTAGAATATAAAGAATATAAAATAATTTTAAAGGAAGAAGATTTGAAAGACGCTTTCAAAAGAGACGTATACGGCGATTATATCGTTGAACTACCTAACAAAGATTATGATTTAGCAATTAAATATTCAGGCGATTTCTTGCTTTATTTTTCATCCGACAAAACTGGTGAAATTAGAAGATTGGTGAAAGCTAGGGAAATATGGAATATGTTTATCGAATCTAATTATAAAACAGCTGAGCCAGGTGTTATGTTTTGGGATAGAATGACAAATTATTCTCCTTCAAATTCCGTTGGAATACCAATTGTAACAACAAATCCATGCGCTGAAGTACCTTTAGAAGATGGAGGAGCATGCAATTTAGGTTCTGTAAATTTATCAAGGATAGTTAATGATCCATTTACAAGTTTCGCAAAAATAAATTGGAAAAAGCTAAAGAAGGTTGTTAAGTATGCAATCAGATTTATGGACAATGTCATTTATTGGAATATATTCTTACATCCATTAGAAAAACAAAGAGAAGCAAGTAGAAGAACTAGAAGAATAGGACTGGGTGTGATGGGAATAGCTGATATGTTCTATCAATTAAGAATCGACTATGATAGTCCAGAAGCAATGAGAACTTTGGAGAAGGTTATGAGAAATATAGCAAATTTTGCTTATCTAACATCTTCAATGTTAGCTAAGGAAAAAGGTAAATTGAGCATTGATTATGAGAAATATCTAGAAAATCCGTTCATCAAAGAATCTATACATTCTAGAGTAAAAGAGATGATAAGAAAGTATGGAATAAGAAACATTGCAATATTATCGATTGCACCAACAGGAACGATATCTAATATCGTTAAATCCTTTGAATACAACGGAAAAAACTATATTGGTGTAAGTGGTGGTATAGAACCTGTTTTCGAAATGTTCTATTTAAGAAGAACAGAATCTTTCAATAGAAATGTTCAATATAAAGTCTTCCATAGTACAATTCAAGCTTATATAGATATGAATGGTATTAGTAAAGGAGTTCAAGGGGCCAATGATTTAAAGGAACTTAGGAATCATTTACCTTCATTCTTTTTCAGAACCGCACATGTAATCGATCCATTTAAGAGAATAGAAATACAAGCAATAGCTCAAAGATACATAGATCATAGCATATCATCTACCATAAATCTTCCTGAAGAAATACATCCAGAATTACTATCCAAATTGTATTTCTATGCATGGAAAGCAGGATTGAAAAGCGTAACTATATACAGAGAAGGCAGCAGATTCCCAATATTAAAAAGATTAAAAGAAAAAAGTAAGTTCGATGAATTCAAAGATAAAGTCTTTGAAATAGATGATGGAATGAATAAATATCAAGTAAGAGGTAATGAAATTATAGAAATGCCGGATGGAACATTAACGACAACCTATCATTTATTGAATAAAATAGAGGTGGGAGGATGATAAAGCTAAATTCATATGAAATTAAAATAAGAGAAGTAAAAGATCTAAGCAAGCAATCTGAATTAGAAACTAAGGAAGAAAAGGTAGGTAAAGCACCTTTGGAAAGACCTTATGTAATAGATGCCAAAGTCTATAAGTTAAAAAGCAGGTTTGTAGAACATTCAATATTCATTACAATTGGATACATAAAATACGATGACAAAATTAGACCATTTGAGATTTTCATAAATAGTAAAGATCTTTCTAGAGCAGCAGAGTTTACAATGTTGACAAGGCTTCTATCAGCTATATTCAGAAGATTTGAAGATCCTGTATTTATTTTAGAAGAATTAAGGAGTATATATGATCCTAATAGAATAGGTTACTGGAAAAACAATCGATTCATACATTCATTGTACGGTGAAATCGCAGAGGTTATAGAAGAGTTCTTCAAGGAAATGGGAATTATGAAAACAGAAACAGCTTCAGAAAAGTCAGGTGAAGCTGGAATAAAATTAATGATTGAGGAGAAGGATGAGTCAAAAGAAGATTTATCTTTATTTCAAATTTGTCCAAAATGTAACTTAAGAACTTTAAAGGTAGAAGGGGGTTGCTATACTTGTGTTAATCCTGAGTGTGGTTATACTAAGTGCGACTAAATTTTTTTATGTAAAAAGGCTTAATGCCTGCAAATCTTCCGAAAGAAGCTCTACTTAAATATCAGAAGGTTTTAGAGGCAAAAACCAAGGAAGAAAAATTAAAAGCTCTTCAAGAATATTTATCTGCAATACCTAAGCATAAAGGAACTGAAAATCTTGTAGCACAAGTTAGGCATCAAATAGCTAAGCTTAGAAAAGAAATAGAAAAGGAAAGCGAGTTAAAGAAAAAAATTGGTTCCGCACCTGGTTTTAATATAAAGAAAGAGGGTGATCTTCAGTACATAATAGTTGGATTTACTAAAAGCGGTAAAAGCAGTTTGTTATCAGCTTTAACAAATGCAAAATCTGAAATAAGTTTAAGACCATATACCACCACAAGGCCTGTAGCTGGCGCAGTAAACTATGGAGGAGTAATTATCCAACTAGTTGATTCTCCTTCAATAATGGAAAACAATGATGATTGGAATAAAAACATAATTTCTTTAATAAGGAGTGCCGATGGAATCTTAATAGTTCTAGATGCTACAAAAAGTATACAAAATGACTTTAATCGTATCTATAAATTCTTACTAGATAATGGTATTATAATAGGTAAAAAGAACTTCTCTCTTAGATTTATCAAATCTGTTGTTAAAGAACCTGTTTTTATAATGAACGGTGAAATAGAAGGTGCAACAGCGAACTACATAAGAAGGATGTTAATCGAATATGGATATAGAAACATAATAATTGAGTTTAATGGTAAAGCGACTTTGAATGAGGTAGAAGCTTATTTAAACAGCAATGTAGTTCATAAGCCAGCTATTGTAGTAATAAATAAAATAGATGAAAATAAAGTAAACTTAGATTTCGATTTTAAAGGCTTACCTGTGTTGGAAATATCCGTTAAAGAGAACATTGGGATAGAAAGAATTCCTGAAATTATATTTTCTTCTTCAGAAAAAATAAGGATTTATACTAAGGAACCAAACGAAGATATACCTTCTAAGAAGCCTTTAGTCGTTGATAAAAATACTAAGATTATAGAAATAGCAGAAAAAATACATAGAGATTTAGCAAAGAACTTTAAATATGCAAGAATTTGGGGTAAAAGTGTTAAATTTCAAGGCGAAAAAGTAGGTCCTGATCATATACCTATGGATGGTGATATAGTAGAAATAAGAGCTTAGCTAAATTTTTATAATGAGCGAATAGGAATTTTTATTTGTTGTTATGAATAGGATGTAAACATATAAGATTGTATTTTATAGGTAAATTTTAATATTTGCTTAATTTATTGATATTCTATGCCCAACGTTGGTGAACGTGCACCTGATGCTACTATTTTTGATTATGATAGGAAACCAGTAAAGCTCTCTCAATTCTTTGGAAAGAAAAACACAGTACTTGCTTTTTATTTTTTAGCGTTTTCTCCAGTATGCACGAATGAAATGTGTACATTTGATCAAGGACTTAAGGAATTTGAAAAGCTGGATGCTACAGTTCTTGGAATTAGTGTAGATAGCCCCTTTGCAAACAAGGCATTTGCTGAAAAATACAACATAAAGTATCCATTGTTGAGTGATTTCAATAAAGAAGCTATAAAGAACTATGATGTAGTACACAATGAAATGTTTGGATTTAAGGAAATTGGAAAAAGAGCAGTATTCATAGTAGATAAAAATGGAATAATAAGATACAAATGGGTTGCTGAAGATCCTAGAAATGAACCAAACTATGATGAAATACGAAAGGTATTACAGCAACTTAAATAATATCGCTTTATCTTTCATAAAAGACAATAACCTTTTTAATCATATCGAAATTTGTTTGGAAAATTTACAAAATTATTTGAATGACTGTAGAATAAAATATGATATAAAGTTAGATTTTTTTGAAGATTTCTTTTCTAAAAAATTCAGAGCTGTTATTATAAAAATTGTTTGTAAGAATTATGATGAATATTCTTACTTCTATTTATGGAGAAAATTGGATATGATTATGAAAAGTTTATTGCCTGAAGAATTACGATCCAAGATTGTAATAAAGTTGGAAAATGAATATTGATGATACAAATCCCTCAGATTTTATTTTGATAGCTGAAGATATATATCTAGGCTTTAAAGAAGGAGGAAAAGCTGTTGCCACAACACCACATGAATCAGCATGGATGAGATTGGGAATAATAGTATGTTACATGGGAATATTTCAAAAGTTGATGAGAAAACTTTTAGAGGATGAAAAAATAAACCAGGAATATAAGAAATTGTTGGATCAGAGAGACATTAATGAAATACATTCATTTTTTGTCCAAAAAAGCTTGGAAAAATTTAAGTATGATGAATTGCTTGAACTGTATGACCTTAAAATTAAAGCTGAATTTAAATTTCCACCTGAATACAATGTAACATTAGAAGATTTAAATAAGGCTATAAAAATTGCAGCAAACATCTTATCTAATTTGGATTGATTTAAAATAAATTAGAAAATCAAATATTTTTCTTAATTACTTCAAGAATGTCTCTTTTAGGAACAGCTCCTATAATTCTATCAACCTCCTCCCCATTCTTTATTAGAACCAATGTAGGTATTGCCATGATATTAAATTTCTGAGCAATCCCTGGATTTTCATCTACATTCACTCTTGCAAAAAGCATTCTACCATTAAATTCTTTTGCGAGCTCATAAAATGTAGGCTCTAATATTTTGCATGGCCAACACCATTCAGCCCAAAAATCAACAAGAACGGGCAAATTACTCTTCAAAACTTTTTCATCGAATTCTGCTTCACTCACTTCTATAACGTTAGAACTTAGCATATTTCAGTCTTTTTCAAAGCGATATATAAATTTTAGTTAATATTTTATAAATAAATGAAACTTAAAAACCCTCTAGATATAACAGTGATTATGATTGGTGGTTATTTAAATATCATCTGGATAGGAATAGTTGTTTTAGCTTTAATATTCGGTTCTTATGAATTTAATACAAATTTATACTATTCAACTGTTGCAACTTTGTTTTTTTCAATTTTTTCAGCTCTTATGCTTAGATACTCATCTTCAGATAATAAGAAAAATACCATTAAGATAATAATTATTTTATTGCTAATTAATTCTTTAATATATTCAATAATAATGTTTAGTTTGGTTTCATTAAAAATATATTATTTTTTTATTCTTCTAGGACCCGGCACAATTATTTCGATTTTTTCTTTTTTAATCAGAAAACATCCAAGGCAATAACTCTTGCCATTGAACCACTTGCACCTTTTATTCTTAGAGGAAGTGCGACAATCAAGTATTTTTTACCTTCAGCTAATTCTTCTAAATTATTAAGGTCTTCAATTACTACTACATCATTTTTAAAAAGTAATTTATGGACAGGAAAATCTAAATGAGAATATGGTTCAATGCCAAGTGTATCTATTCCTATAACTTTAACTTTCTTCTCCAATAGGAAACTTGCAGCCTCCATAGATAAACCAGGAAATTCATATAAAAATTCTTTTGTAAAGCTTCTCTTCTTGCTCCATCCTGTATTGATCAATATTGTTTTTCCATCATATTCATTTTTCCATTTAGAAGAAATTTCTTCTTTTGTTATCTCAGTTGATTTAGGCTTTAGTTTTAAGCAATATCCTTCGGATACAAGCGTGTTTAACTCAATCCTATCTACTGTTTTACCATTTTCAACAAAATGATAGGGTGCATCAACATGCGTACCAGTGTGAGTTGTTGATGTGTATAGTTCAACATTATATCCGTCTCTACTTGCAATTCCTATAGGAACTATGTTTGGAAGTTGAGCTGTAGGCCATATGGGCATGTATGTACTTATTTCAACACTAAGATCAATAATTTTCTTTATTTCTATACATAATCAATTCGATCGAAGTAAATAAGTATTATTATATTAGTTTTAATAAAAGAATCACCATTGTTAATTAAAAATGGATCCAGCATTAACCAGTGCTTTGATCGAACTGTTATTAATTGTAATTATTGGAATATTTGCTGGGATAATTGGATCTCTAGTAGGTTTAGGAGGTGGTGTTGTTCTTACACCATTATTAACTCTCTTTCTTAAAGTACCTATTGCATATGCAACTGGTGCATCTTTAATTTCAACTATTGCAACTTCAAGTGGTTCTGCAAGCGCTTACATAAAAGATAAAATAACAAACGTAAGAATTGGTATGGGTCTAGAGATTGCCACCACGCTTGGAGCTATTATTGGCTCATTGATTGCATCGTATATATATTCCCACAGTTTAGTCTACATCATTTATATATCTTTTGGAATTATTCTTATATCAAGCATCCCATCAACTTTAAGTAGGGGTAGATATGAATTACCTTTACCTAAAAGACCCGATAAAACAACAAAAATATTCAGATTAAACGGTAAATACTTCGATCCTGTTTTAAGACAGGAGGTTCAATATTGGGGGATCAGATGGTGGTTAGCTGAGATTATTATGTTTTTTGCAGGAATAATAAGCGGTCTATTGGGAATAGGAAGTGGAGCTTTAAAGGTTTTAGCGATGGATTGGGGGATGAATTTACCAATGCGAGTTTCAACAACCACAAGTAATTTCATGATAGGTGTTACTGCAGCTACTGGTAGTAGTATATATTGGTATTTAGGTTATATTCAGCCTTTTTTAGCTGCTGGTACTGCAATAGGAGTATTAATAGGTGCTTTTATTGGAACTAAAATTTTAATTAAAATAACCAACAGAACTATACGTTGGATATTTTCAAGCATTATAATATTTTTAGGAATAGAGATGATAATAAAAGGCATTGTTGCAATAGGTATTTTATTACCTTTATTTTATGAATATCTTATCCCCTCTATCATAACTGCAATTTTTATCATAGGTGTTTATATTAGAGTGAGGATAAAAAATGAGACATAAAATAGATATGGAGTTAATCATTGGGCAAACGCTTAGATTTGGTGTTATAATTAGCATTTTACTTATAGTCGTAGGTGTTGTAGTTCTATTTATACAAGGTCAAAGTAATGGTATCTCGTTAGATAAATTATCTATGATTAATTCGACTGTAAATAGTAGTTCAATTAATGTTAATCAAATGCTTCTTAATTTCTCATTTAATGGTTTAAACTTTATTATATTGGGTTTGTTAACATTAATCGCAACACCAATAGCTAGAATAATTCTTGGTATAGCTAGTTTCGCTATGGAAAAAGATAAATTATATGTTATAATTACAGTTATCGTATTGTTTAATTTGATTTTCTCTATATTTATATTACCAGCTATAATTCATATTTAATATTTTAACTTCAAATACTTGAAAGCTAATAGGTAAAAACTTGTTATTCACTTAAATTGGATTTGCATTATTTTAGATCGGATGAATTTAATAAAAAATCAATCTTAACGGTATGTAGAAGTTATATTTGAAAATAAATTTTACTATATGTTATTCTAATATAATGAGAGCTGCATTATTTGAAAAAAGAAGTTTGGAAGATTTAAGAATTGTAGAAGTTGATGAACCTAAAATAAACGACGATGAAGTTTTAATAAGAGTAGTAAAAGCAGGCGTAAACCCAGTAGATTATATGACCGTCACCGTACTACCTGTAAATCCCTTACCTCATATACCTGGTAGAGAATTTGCTGGAATAGTTGAGAAAGTGGGAAAAAATGTTAAGAATGTTGTTGAGGGAGATAAGGTAGCTGTATATACTAGAATATTCGATGGAACTTGCGATATGTGTTTAGATAAAAAAGAGATGTTATGTAGAAGAGGAGGAAGAATAGGAACAGATACGAATGGAGGGTTTGCTGAATATGTAAACGTAAAGGCTAAGAATGTATTTAAAATTGAATTGGATTGGGATATAGCAGCAAGCTTACCTGTTTCTGCCTTAACTTCTTACCATGCTTTAAAGGAAGCCCAGGTAAAAATTGGAGACTATGTTGTTGTTTTCGGGGCTTCAGGTAATACAGGAATGTTCGCTGTACAAATAGCAAAAATGATGGGAGCGAATGTAATTGCAATTAGTAGAAAATACTGGCTTAAAGAATTCGGAGCTGATTATATATTTGCATATGAAGATGCGATTCAAAAAGTGAAAGATGTTACAAACAATAAAATGGTTGATGTTGTTATTAATTCAATAGGTAATAAATTCTTTGATTTAAGTTACGAATTGTTAAAACCTGGGGGTAAATTAGTCTTATTTGGTTCTTTAACTGGTTCGGAAGCCAAAATTAATTTATCTAATATTTATAATAAACATGCTTATATTATGGGAACTACGGGAGGAACATTAAAGGAATTTTATGATTTGATTCAAATAGCACATAAATTAAAAGTAAGAATTTGGAAGAATTATAAACTTGATGAAATAGCAACTGCGATTAAGAATATATTTTCTAGTGAGAGAGATGGGAGAATAATGATAATTCCTAGATAATAGTTAGTTATTCATGATTGAAGAATTAGAAATTCTGAAACAAGAATTAAGGAAAAGAATTAAACATGCTATTTTTAAATACGATTGCGATTCAATCTTATTGTCAGGTGGCTTAGATACAAGTGTACTTGCTTATTATTTAAAAGAAAAAATTAGAGATGCTTTTACTGCAATATTTAAGGAAAATCCTGGAAGAGATTTTATGTATTCAAAGCTTATATCAAAATATTTTAATTTCAATCATCATCTTGTCTTTTTTGATTTAAACGCTGTCGTAGAATCACTTTATGATGTGATTAGGATCTTAAAAACATTTGATTCTATGGAGCTAAGAAATAGTGTTGTGATATATTTTATTTTGAAGGAATGTAAAAATAATGGATTTAAAAAAATTGTAACAGGCGATGGAGGAGATGAACTTTTCGCCGGATATTCTTATATGCATAAGATGACCTATGAAGAAATGGATAATTATATTCGTTATTTATCTCAAAATTGGTTTTTTTCTGCAAAATATCTTGGAGAATACTTAAATGTTGAAGTAATTCAACCTTATCTTGATAATGATTTTGTTAATTTCGCTTTATCGATTCATCCTAAATTCAAAGTTAAAGAAGAAAATGGTAAGCTTTATGGAAAGTGGATTGTAAGAAAAGCCTTTGAAGAATTATTACCTAAAGAAATAGTTTGGAGAGAAAAAGATCCAATAGAGGTTGGAAGTGGAAGTATTGCATTAAGTAATCTGCTCTCTAATTTAATACAAGAAAAAGAATTTCTTGAAATTTTAAAAGAAGTTAAAATTAGAGATAAAGAACATGCTTTCTACTATAAAATTTACAAAGAAGTTATTGGTAAAATACCTGAACCAAAAAAAGATGAGAGACCATGTTTATATTGTGGAGCTGGTGTTAAATTTAATACAAAGTATTGTAAAGTATGTGGAGCTTATCCTGCTTAATTTAATGAAGAAAAGAATTCTTCAAGTCTGTCTAGACCTTCGCTGATCGTTTCTATAGAACCTGCAAAAGATATTCTTAAGTGATATTCTCCTGAAGGGCCGAATGAAATACCTGGCATTAATGCAACATTATAATCATTCAACAATTTTTTACTGATTTCAATCGATTTCAATTTTGCATTATACCTAGGGAATGCATAGAATGCTCCTTCTATACTTCGTATATCTATATTCTTCATTTCTTTTAAACGTTTAAACGTTAGATCTCTTCTTTTTCGGAATTCTTCTCTAAATTTTTCTATATAAATATCACCATTTTTAAGGGCAAAAGCAGAAGCCTTCTGTATAAAGCTTGGAAAGCATGTCATGGTGTTTTCTATTAACTTATTTATATTTGATATTATATTCTCGCTTGCGGTTATATATCCAGCTCTCCATCCAGTCATTGAATAGCTTTTTGATAAACTAAAGATGCTAATAACTTTATCAGGTTTATCTTCTAATGAACCTATGGAAAAATGTCTTTTATCATATACAAGATCTTCATAAGCTTCATCACTGATTATGTATACATTATTGTCTTTACAGAATTCATAAAGTTCTTCAAGTTCTTTTTCATCATAAACCTTACCTGTAGGATTAGCAGGCGTATTTATAATAATAGCTAAAGTTTTTTTCTTTATTTTTTTCTTTATTTCGTCTAAATTTAATGAAAAATCTTCATTTAATTTGTAATAAACTGGTTTTGCACCAGCAAGTATGATAGGTTCTATATAAAAATAACCAGGGTCTGGTGTTAGTATTTCGCCTTTTGAGTTTGTTACAGCCATTAACGACGCAAAAACTGCAAATTTTGCGGCTGAAAAAATAACATTGGTGATTTCTGCTTTAATTTTATTCTTTTTGTTGACTTTTTCTACTATAGCTTTTCTCACATCTTCCATACCGTAGGAAGATGTGTATTTTGTATCACCTTTTTTTAAACTGTTGTAGGCCTCATCTATTATCTCTTTGGGCGTTTCAAAAGTAGGTTCACCTATAGCTAAAGATATAATTTTTTCACCTCTCGATGTTTTCTCAATAACTAAGTTTACTAATTGTAAAGCTGGTGATCCTTTAATTTTGTTTAGATACATGTTTCAAAATTTCAAGATTTTTCTGTTTGGCTTTTCCTTAAATAGTCATCTTTTTTCTCTAACCAGTCTTCTCTTGGAGGTGTGAAGAAATCTATCTCTAAAGTATCTTCGTCAAACCATGCTTCATGTGGTGCGTTACTTGGAATTACAATTAAATCGTTATCTGATAAATTGTATATTTTATCGTAGATTTTAAATCTCATCTTTCCTTTAATTACATAGGTAATTTGTTCGGATACATGATTATGTGTAGGAACATGCGTACCTTTTTTTATATTGAACTGAGCAAAAGTAGCTTTCTCACTGAATACTGCTTTTCTTTGAATGCCTTCAGTTAATTTTTCGCCTTCTATATTATTCAATCTAAAAATTTTTATTTCCACACCAATGAATAGTTTCTTTTTTTATAAACATTTAGTAGCTTATGTTTATTGGATGCTTTCGACAGCGATGCCAAGAACAGGCGGTGATTATATTTATGTAAGCAGAATTTTCCATCCAGCATTAGGATTCATGACCAATTTGATGTTTGTTGTTTTAATGATTACTTGGGCAGGCTTGTTTCCACAATTGATAGCTTCACAAGCATTACAAATGATGTTTGCAAATCTGTATATGGTAACGAACAATAGTTATTATCTCAATGTAGCTACATGGTTAACACAGCCTTATGCACAATTTATTGTAGGCTTTATTATAGTAACCTTGGTTATAGCAATGATGTTTCTTCCTGTTAAATGGTTATTTAAAGTCGTTGTAGGAATGTTTGTGATTCAAGCTTTGATTTATGTTTGGTTTATAATAGCATTGGCAATGACGCCTCATGATGCATTTATTAGTGCATTCAATCAAAAAGTGGGTTCTAATGCTTATCAAGCCATATTAAGTGCTGCATCAAATTCAGGAGTGGATTGGACAATAACTGCAGCAGGAACTCTCATAGGTATAGTATATACGATGTTAAGTTATATAGGATATGCTAATAGTGCTTATTTTGCTGGTGAAGTTAAAGGTGATCCTAAAAGCGCACAAGGTTTAGCTATATTCTCTGCACCTATAATATTTGCGATTATTATTTACATACTATATGCAGCTATTTATTACACCTTCGGTCATGATTTCTTGGTTGCAGCTTCTTCATTATCAATAAATGGGAATTCGGCCTGGAATCTTCCAGCAGTTCCATCACCTGCTTTTTTAGTATCAATCATTTCAAATAATCCGATATTCGTAGCAGCAGTTCCCTTTGGTCTAGTCTTAACATTCTTCGGGTTCGCATTAATATACTTCTTTGTTCCAACTAGAAATATATTTGCATATGCATTCGATAGAATTTTACCCCCTAGTTTAGCACACGTTAATAGGCATGGCGTACCTTGGTTAACGGTAATTGTATATGGAATAATTGCTTATATTTCATTATATATAACAGTATATACAACTTACTTTACTTATTTAGCCTATGCAAACTTTGGATGGTGGTTATCTGTAGCAATCGTAATGTTTGCAGGAGCTGCATTTCCATTCATTAAAAAAGATCTGTTTAATAGTTCGCCAGGTATAGTTAAAAAGAAGATAGGTAATGTTCCAGTTATTTCTATTGTAGGTGTTGTTGCTGGCGTATTATCAATTTGGGTTTCTTATTCAACGATTCTGCCTTCATTCTTTGGCGCACCTATTAATGCAGTATATATAGCAAGCATTCTAATAGTTTATGTTATAGCCTTGTTAATTTATGCCATTTCATATTTTGTACAGAAAGCAAGAGGTATACCTGTAGATCTTGTAGCAAAGGAATTGCCACCTACATAAATTATTTTTTTATCCTTCTACGAATAAATAATTATCTACTCTGTTTTCTGAAATATTTATAATTACACCTTTTAATATTCCAATGGAATATTCACTACCTGGATTAAAACAATGAGTATTTTTTATTTTTGTATAACCTTTGGATTCATGAATATGACCATGTAATCCTGCTAGTGGCTGATATTTTTCTATCGCATTTCTTACAGCAATACTTCCAACATGGACCATTTCAGGTTCACCACCAGGAGTTAGAACAGGTTTTAAATCCTTATCTAATTTTGGGGCAATATCTAAATGGGTATTGAAAGGTGGCACATGTATATTTAATATGCTCTTTCTTACTTCCTTTGTAGAATCAACCAATTTATTGATCTTTTCTTCTAAAATCTCTTCAGGCAAGTCTCCTGGAAGATTCCATGGATTAGGATTGGAATAACCTAAGCTTAACATTTCATGATTATCATCAATCCATACAATCTTTTCATTTGGATATACAACGAATTCAGATTTTTTAAGGACTTCCTCTACTATAGGCGGGTCGTCATTACCAATGTTTATTATAACTTTTATTTTTGAATTCTTTAATCTTTCTTCGGCAATTTTGCACCAATTTTCTATACTTTCACCTATTAGCTGATTAAATATATTATTTATTTTACTTTCATCTTTAATCAGATCATTCCACTCTTCTTTTTCAACAACTAATGGATAATCGCCTTGAAATCTGATTTCCTTTTTAATTTCATTTAATTCTTTTTCGTTTTCGATTTTATATCTGTTCCCTTTAAATTCTGTTTCATAGTGGTTACCTAATTTAAATATAGGTATAATTCCTTTACCTGCTATGTCTCCACCGATGATTACAACTTGGCAATTATAAATCTTAGCAGCGTTCACAAATTTTAAGAATAGTTTATCTGAACCATGTATATCGGTTACAAAATATAATCTTGTTTTTGTCATTAAATTATTATATAATGCATATTTAAGTAAATTTTCTTAACAATTGCTCATTTTTCTTCCACTAATTCATAGAATAATTTCGTCGCTATTTCTTTATTTTCTACTTCCTTTATTGTTATTTTACCATTCTTATAAAGACTTACGAGCTTCCCTTTGTATATTCCACGTGTAAATATTCTAGTATCTATGATTATTTTCTCAAGTTTATTTCTAGCTATTTTTAAGCTTGATTCTGCATTTGCAGGATTCAAAATAGCAACAAAGCCCTTATCATCTCCGCACATTTCAGTTACAGCTCTTATTTTTATCAACTTAAAGAAGTTATAATATAAGCAAAATATTAATTTAAATTGAATTTCTTCAAGTATTCTTCATGATCAACTGCGTTTAAATATATTTTACCACTTTTCGCTTTATATGCAGGTTTTCCTACAGCAACCACGATTATATTGTTCTTATCTTCAGCATGAGGCGAAAAAAATTCAGTTATATCGTCATCATAGAATGTTAATCCTGTTGCTCCCAATCCCAGTGAGTAAGAAATTAAATATATTCTTCCAGCTCTTATTCCTCCTTCCAGTTGTGCAGCTCTATAGCCTCTATTGCCTAATTGATTTAATATTTCATTTAATCTTGTCATTAAAAAGAATATTACGCTTGCTTGATAAGCTAATTCTTGCTCTAAACACAAGTATTCTGCAATTTTTCTAAATTTACCTTTTTTTAACGCAACTAATTCTTCTTTATTTCTATCATAGTAATAAGAACCATTGTCCAATCCATCTACACTGTTTACAATCAAATATGCATCAACTAAGCTTTGATCATGCATAGGCAAAAAGTCAGCTTTAATTGGCTTAAAAGAATACTTCAATATAACTGATAATTCTTCATATCTTATAGGTTCAAGGCTAAATTTTCTCGCAGAACCCCTCCTAAGTATTGTATCTCCAAGCTTTAAAGTTTCAATATTATCATATAGCATTAACTTAATTCTTAATGCATCAATATTGTTTGAATCATTTCCAAAATAGCATTTGTTTAGCCAGTTTACAACTTCTTCAGGTGTTTGAAAACTAGATGCTATATTTATCTTTATAATCTCTTCATAAATTTTCTTCTTTTTAGAGACATTTACATATGAAGGATTTTTGTATGGGATTTCCAAATTTGCTTCTTCAAGGTTTCTATTTCCATTTAATGCAATTATTGCAACTGAGGCTTCTTCTATCCCATCGATACCTAATAAGTGATTTATTCTATCATCAACGAATCCTAATATTAATTCATTGTTAAAATTTTTAGAATTCAATGTAGAAATCATATTCGCAATTACTGTTCCTGCATCCCAAAACCAATGTCTATAAGATCTTTCTCTGTATTTCCATGCATTCCTCCATGCTAATGACGTTAGAATAAATGCTACATTAGAATTTTTCAATGTATTGTTTTTACCGGTGTATTCATATAGATAATACATGTAATTCCCCTTCCTTAGTGTAGATAGTATAAATTCACCTGGATCAAAATGGTAAACGCCATTATCAAGATCCTTTAATCCTTCTGCAACTAGGTAAATTTCAATTGGATATAAAGCACCTGTAGCAGCTGCTGCCCTGAAATAAAAAATTTCATCACCAAATCTTAATTTTCTTGTTATTCCATAAGAAAAAAATAGAATTTCTGCAATATCATTCAATGTTATTTTGTTAGATGTTTCATTTGGATATTCAAAACTCAAATGCGTTTGAAGATCAGGCTTTTCAATCTTATTTGGAAGAGAATATTTGGGAAGATTTATGTAAACTTTAAAAGGATATGGCTTATTTTCCCAATCTAAATAATATCTTGTAGTTCTAACACTATAGTAAGAGTGTTTAGTTAATTCATGATAGTTCTTTGCAATCTCAATTTTCTCATTCATTCAACATATTAATCTTTAACAATTGAATAATAATTTGTGTATAATCAAACATTTTTAAATCTTCTAAATGTGAGATTATAATTATATATGAACATAAAAGTAGAATTTTTCCAACATTCAGGGAATTCTTATAAATATTATCCTTTGAGATACTTTGAAGAACAAGGTTACAAATTGAGTAAATATCCATATTCAATAAAAATTTTGATCGAGAATGTTGCAAGAAATTATGACGGTAAAAAAATAACAGAAGATGACTTGAAATCTATTTTAAATTGGGAAATAGGTAATGAATTTGCTTTTATGCCTACTAGGGTGTTGATGCAAGATTATACAGGAGTTCCCTTGATTGTGGATTTAGCTGCTATGCGAAGCGAATTTAAAAGGAAAGGACTTGATCCAGAGCTTATAAATCCTATAATTCCTTCAGATCTTATCATAGATCATTCTATTCAGGTAGATTATTTTGGAACTAATTATGCATTCTATTTAAATTTAAAAACGGAATATGAAAGAAATAAAGAAAGGTATCAATTACTCAAATGGGCAAAAAATAGTTTTAAAAATCTAAGAATAGTACCTCCTGGGAATGGTATTATTCATCAAGTCAATCTTGAATATCTAAGCAAGGTAATTAATGTTAGAGAACATGATGGTCATCCAACAGCATTTCCTGAAATAATAATAGGCACAGATTCTCATACAACAATGGCAAATGGTTTAAGCGTTCTTTCTTGGGGGGTAGGTGGACTTGAAGCTGAAGCTGTAATGTTAGGAGAACCGTATTATATGACCGTACCAGAAGTTATAGGTGTAAAGCTAATAGGTGAAGTAAGGGAAGGAACAACACCGACAGACGTTGTGCTTTTTATAACAGAAGTTCTTAGGAAAAAAGGCGTTGTCGGAAAGTTTGTAGAATTCTTTGGGTCTTCTGTTAAACTTTTATCTGTGCCTGATAGGGCAACAATTGCAAATATGGCTCCAGAATATGGAGCTACAGCTGCATTTTTCCCTATCGATAATGAAACATTAGAATATTTAAAAAATACAGCACGAGACCCATCATTAGTAGAAAAATATTCTGTATTACAAGACTTATTCTATAGTTATGAACCAAATTATACTGATGTCGTTGAAGTTGATTTGAGTGAAATAGAACCATCTTTAGCAGGACCTCGCAATCCTGATGAAAGAATTCCACTAAGTAAGATGAAGGATGAAATAAACAAGCTAATTCGAAATAAAAGGAAAGGTAAGTTTGTTGAAGATGGAGCTGTTGCAATCGCTTCAATAACAAGTTGTACAAACACTTCAAATCCTACTGTAATGCTAGGAGCTGGTCTTTTAGCTAAGAGAGCTACTGAGATGGGTTTAAGGGTTAAACCTTATGTAAAAACTAGTATGGCACCAGGTTCACCCGTTGTAGCTGAATATTTGAAGACAGCAAATTTAATGCCATATCTTGAAGCTCTTGGTTTTCATATAGTAGGTTATGGTTGTACTACATGCATAGGAAATTCTGGACCTTTACCAAAGCAAGTTGAAGCTGATGTGCTAGAAAATAAGATTAGTGTATTTGGAGTCATAAGTGGTAATAGAAACTTTGAAGGAAGGATCAATCCTTATTTAAAAGGAACCTTTTTAACTTCACCAATGTTAGTTGTAGCATATGCAATCGCTGGTAGATTGGATATTGATTTGTACAATGAACCCATTGATTATGATCCCAATAATAATCCAGTATATCTTAAAGATATATGGCCTAAATTAAAGGAAATTAAGGAGCTTACTAAATACGCTTTTGAACCTGAATTGTACAAAATTAGATATGAAAAGATATTTGAAGGGGATGAGAACTGGAATTTGCTTGAAGTTAAAGGAAGTAAAATATACTTATGGGATGAAAATTCAACTTATATAAGAGAACCACCTTGGTTTAAATTAGAAGATGAGCCAATTTCTGATATAACAAATGCAAGAATATTATTGCTATTAGGCGATAAAATTACAACCGACCATATTTCTCCCGCGGGGCCAATATTACCAGATTCTCCTGCTGGAAAATATTTGCTTTCTTTGAACGTAAAAGATTTAAATACATATGGCAGTAGGCGAGGAAATCACGAAGTTATGCTACGTGGTGGTTTTGCCAATAATAAGTTGAAGAATTACTTAGTTAACATTGAAGGTGGATACACAAAACATTTCCCTGATGAAAGTATTATGACAGTTTACGAAGCTGCAGAATTGTATAAAAAAGAAAAGACACCTCTAGTAATTGTTGCTGGAAAACAATATGGTTCTGGTAGTTCGAGAGATTGGGCTGCAAAAGTTACAAGGTTGTTAGGTGTTAAGGCTGTATTAGCTGAAAGTTTTGAGAGAATTCATAGAAGTAACCTCGTTGCTATGGGCGTCCTTCCTATACAAATTAAAAGCTGGAAAGAACTAGGATTGAAAGGTAATGAAATTGTTAATATTCGTGGATTGGATAATATTCATCCTAAGAAGGAAGTTGAAATAGAATTCATAGGAAATGAAAAAATAATAAAAACAAAAGGAGTTCTTAGAGTAGAAACTAATGTTGAAGTGGAGTATATAAAAAGTGGAGGGATACTGAAATATGTTCTAAATAAAATTACGAATAAAAATTCTTAACAATTCTTTCTTCTAGAACTTTTATAACCTTAATCGGGTTTTTTCCTAGCGGAAGACCGAAGCATATATGATTTACTCCTGCTTTGATCATATCTTCAATTTCCTTTTCAATTTTGCTAACATTGCCTACACAGCAAAAGTTCTCAACGAAAAGTTTGTTTCTATTTATATCTTTTAGCATTGGAGAATTACCCACAAGGTCATCAATATAATATTCTAATATTCTCTCTGCATTTTTAATAGCCATTTCCAAGTTTTCATCAACATAAGTAAACGGTCTTGCTATTAATTCAAAATTTTCATCCCTTTTAATAGTTTCTATTTTATAATCTATGATGTTTCTCATTTTTCTTGCATATTCAGAATTCCATAAATTATCAACAATTATTCCCTTAACAAATGGGTATTTTACTGCTTCTTCACAAAGTTTTGGTCCTGAAGTGCCTACGTAAATTTCAGGAAGTTTATTAAAAGAAATATTCATTTTTTCATCTAAATTGTATTCATAATATTCTCCTTTGAAACTTTTTGAGTTGAATATACTATTTAAACAATCCAAGAATTCTAGAAACCTAACCAATCTTCTGTCTACATTCTTTCCTAAATATCTTGAGTAGGCACCTCTAGAAATTCCCAATATGGATTTTTCGCTGGAGATTTCTTGAAGAAAAGATGAATACCTTGCTAATGTGAATGGATGGTATAGAAAGAAAGGTACTGTTACAGCTCCAACTTTTAATTTTTTAGAAAATCGTGATAAAATTGAAACAATTGGAATCGCGGGTTTAAAAGGCACATGCTCATAAATTTGAAGAGAATAAAAATGACTTTTTTCCAATTCTTTTAAAATTTTAAGATAGAATTCTATATTCTTATCTCCTTCTAAAGCAATACTGAATTTAATCATTAAATAATTTCATGAAGCTTAATGAAGTCTGTTCTACCTTCTTTAAGAACTGGATCGCCTCCAGTTATTACGATCCTACCTTTGTATCTGAATTTTTTTCTGACAAATCTTTCTGAATACAATATTATTTCATTTATATTTTTCATTTTTCTTTTTGAATAGAAGGGAATAACTCCATAACAGATCTTCAATTTTCTGGCCAATTCCTTTGAAGGGCATATGCCTATTATTGGTACGCTAGGTCGCAATCTTGATACTCTTAAAATAGAATTTCCACTTCTACTATGAACAATAATTATTTTAACTTTGGATATATCAGCTACATTAATCGTTGCGAAAGCAATCGCATCATCAGGATCCTTAGTTGGTAATGAACTCGAATGCTTTATTCTTTTTTCGGAATAATTGATAATATTTGATAGGAATTTTGAAGCTTCAATAGGGTAGTTTCCTTCCGCTGTTTCGTCTGTTAGTAATATTGCGTCTACACCCTCTATTAAAGCATTTGTAATATCTGTAACTTCAGCTCTTGTTGGCATTGGATTGTTTACCATCGATTCTAATACTTGTGTTGCAAGAATTATAGGCTTACCTAAAAGCTTTGATATTTTAATTATCCTTTTTTGAATAAAAGGGACTTTTTCTAATCCAATCTCTAATCCTAAATCTCCTCTTGCAATCATTACCCCATCGCTTTCGTATATAATTTTTCTTAGATTTCTTATTGCTTGGACTTTTTCGATTTTAGAAATTACCCAAGCCTTTTCCTTTGTAATTTTTTTAATTTCTAATACATCTTTTTCGCTTAAAACAAATGATATTCCTATGTAATCCGCTCCTAATTTTAAAGCTTCATCTAGCAATAATAAATCAGTCTTGGTGATACCTGAATCTAAGTTTATTTTTGGTATATTTATCCCCTTTCTTGAAGTTAATATGCCTCCTTCAATTACATAGCCTTCTGCGAAATCGTTACCTACTTTTGTGATTTTAATTTTTATATTTCCATCAGCTATCAAAATATCTGTATTTTCTTTTACCAACTGAAAGAACTTTGGATCTTCAACAGGCAATCCTTCTTTTTGTGAAAATATAACCCTATCACCTTGTTTAAGAAGTATACTTTCTTTTAAATCGCCAATTCTAATCTTGGGGCCAGGTAAATCTACTAATATTGGAATTTCCTTTTTAGTATCTTTTATTAAATCAAAATAGAGCTTATGTGTTTTTTCATCACCATGGGCAAAATTTAATCTAAAAATGTCTACATAATTTGAAAGATGCTTAACTTTATCAATAGAACGAGGACCTAAGGTTGCAATAATTTTAGTTTTTCTCATCAAGCTTATTAAACACGTTCATCAGATAATATTTTAGAACATTGTAGCATTTTTCTATATCTTCGATTTCTACATATTCATTGTATGTATGTGGCGTATTCAGTTTTCCTGGACCATATATTAATACAGGAATATTCTTACTCCTAAAATATCTACCATCTGTAGCTCCAGGTATTAGAAGTGTATTAGCCTGACCAGCAATTCTTTTAACAGAATCAACAAATTTCTTTATATAAACATTGTTGGGGCTTGTATAATTAGGTTGCGAAGATTGAAGAATATTAAATTCTGAATTCTTTACAAGTTTCTTTGCGTAATCTATTGCATCTTCAATTTTTATTCCTGGCGGAACTCTCATATCAACTTCTGCTTCACAATAATCAGCAACAACATTAACTTTTATACCACCTTTAATAATTCCGATATTAAATGAAATCCTTTCAACATCCTTGAAGTTTTTTATTTTTTCACCGTGTTCTTTTAAAAGTTCTTCTTCAGTATTTTTTATTACATCTTTTAAATCATAAGGGATTTCAATTTTTAAATCGTTTATTTTAGATAAAGATAATAAGTCTTCAATAAGTTTCTCTATTGCATTTATACCAAAAGATGGTAAGCTTCCATGTGCAGGTCTTCCCTTACATATTAGTTTAACCTGCATTAATCCTTTTTCTCCTATTATCAGTGAATTTGGGCCACTCGGTTCTCCTATTAAAACGAAATCAGGCATAATTTCCTCTGCTAAATGTTTCGAGCAATTTTTTCCACCTGTTTCTTCGTCAGAAACTGCTGCGAAAATTAATTTATAATCTACTTTTTCAGCTAATTCCTTCATTAAATATAGCATTATAGCAATTCCAGCTTTCATATCTGATGCACCTCTGCCGTAAATTTTGTTACCCTCTAATTTACCCTCATAGGGTCCGTATTTCCAAGATTTTTCATCACCTGGTGGAACTACATCAAAATGTCCTGTCAATAACAAAGACTTTTTGCTTCTTTTATTACCAGCTTCAGCATAAACAACAGGCCAACCCTTTGCGTATTCTTTCAATTTTGCATCTATGCCATGTCTGCTCAGCATTTCATACATAAATGTAGCAGCATCTTGCATATTTGTAGCTGGTGGATTCACAGTAGGATATTGAATTAGTTTTGAAGTTAAATCAACAATTTCCTTCAATTCTTTATTTATTTCCATTGCCTAGCATATTTCAAGATTTCAGATTAATTAATTTTAAAAATAATAATAATTCATGATAAAGGGCTCCATTGTGCCTTTAGTAACACCTTTCAATGAAGATTTCTCGATTGATTATAAATCTTTATATAAGCTAATAGATTGGCAAATATCCAATGGTTCACATGGTATTTCAATCGCAGGTAGTACGGGAGAAAACGTTCTTCTTAGTATGGATGAAAAGAAGGATTTGATTAAGAATACATTCGAGTATATTTCAAAAAGAGTTCCTTTAGTACCTGGAACTGGAGCAGGTAATTTAAAGGAAACTTTGGAATTAACTAAATTTGTGGAAAAAATAGGTTGCGATGCAGCTTTAGTTTTAGTTCCTTATTATTCAAGACCCAATCAGCAAGGTATATATGAATATTTTAAAGAAATAGCAAGTTCAGTATCAATACCAATAATTATTTACAATATTCCTTCAAGAACTGGAACAAGTATCGAACCAAAAACCTTAAAATCCTTGAAGGAAAAATTTTCCAATATAACAGGAATTAAGGAAGCAAACCCAAACTTCGATCAAATGAGTAAGGATATACTTGAATGCGGTGAAGATTTCAACGTTTATTCAGGAATAGAATCATTATGCTTTCCTCTTTTAGCAATAGGTGGTGCTGGATATTTTAGTGCTACGGCTAACGTATTACCCAAAGAATTAGCTCAAATGTATAATCTTGTTAAAGAAAATAGATGGGAAGATGCAAGAAAATTACATTATAAATTACTACCCATCAATGAAGTTCTATTCATAGAAACAAATCCTATTCCTGTAAAAGAGGCACTATCTTTAATGGGCTTTATAAAGCCTATATTAAGACCTCCATTAACAAATTTGTCTAAAGATAAAAAAGAAATTCTTTTAAAAACTTTATCGAATTATTTGAATTTACAAAAGATAAGTGTATAATGAGAATAGGCAGATTTTTGCTGGATGGAAAAGTAATCGAAGGCGTTATCAAAAATGATTATGTATTATATAAAGGAAAAGAAATAAATCTAGGAAGTTTAGTTTTTTTGCCACCTTGTAATCCAAGTAAAATAATTGGAATTGTTTTAAATTACGCTGAACATGCAGAAGAATTGGGAATGAAAACAACTGAAGAACCTGTTATTTTTATAAAACCTAATAACTCATTAACAGCACATTTACAAGATATTGTTTATCCTAAGAATGTCAAATATTTGCACTATGAAGGAGAGCTCGCTGTAGTAATTGGTAAGAAGTGCAGAAAAGTAAAATCCAATGAAGCAATAAACTACATATTAGGTTATACAATAGCCAATGATGTTACAGCAAGAGATTTTATAACAAATTTCTTCAGGCCTCCGGTTAAAGCAAAGGGTTTTGACACATTTTGTCCTATTGGACCATGGATTGTAACAACTGATGAAATTGGAGTAAATCCTGAGCTGGAGATTGAAACGAAAGTTAATGGTGAAATTAAGCAGAAGAGCAATACTAAAATGCTCATACATAAAATCCCTGAAATTATTGAATATTTAAGCGATTTCATGACATTAAATGAAGGAGATGTAATATTGACGGGTACTCCTAAAGGTATATCCCCTTTAAAAATCGGAGATATTGTGGAAATTAGCGTTCAAGACATTGGCATATTAAAGAATAAGGTTGTAGAAGAAAAATTTTAAAAGTTTTCTTTTATTTATGTTTAAAATTTTAGAATAAGTTTTTTACGATTAAAGAATAGTTTCTTGATAATGGATATTAGAGAGTCATTAAAAGAAGTTATGAGAGTTTTTCCACAAGGCGTAACAGTTGTTACGACCAAATATAAAAATAAGTACTATGGATTAACTGTTAGCGCTTTTACAAGCATATCTTTGGATCCGCCTTTAATAATGATCTCTATTTCAAAATTTTCACATACTCATGAAGCGTTCACCAACTCAGATTTCTTTTCTGTAAATTTTTTAGCTGATGACCAAAAGACTATTGCAGATAGATTTGCAGGTAGAATGCAATTACAGGATAAATTTCAAGGCATAAATTATACAACCTATTTAACCGATACACCTATTATAAGTGGTGTAAGAGCTTTTATTGAATGTAAAAAATATAAGGTCTACGATGGTGGTGATCATTCAATAATATTAGGGGAAGTAATAAACGCTAAGAAATTGAATGACAAAAGTCCATTGGTATTCTACACACAACAATACACAACAATAATAACTCCCGAGAAGGCCTATATTTACGAAGATCTATTATGGTGGTAATTAGTGTAGTGCTGTGACTGAACTCGGTCTATCCTGAATAATAGGCTTCTTTGTTTCTATGAAAAAATCCTTCTTAATGTGTTTTACTAACATTGCATCATTAAACCAGCTTTCTGGAGCCGGAGCACCCCAAAAAGTTTGTCTTTTAGGATCATTCAATTTCCATTTTATAGGTTCCCAATCAGGATCTGCTGTCAAATAGTCTCCTGTATAAAGTTCAATTCTATTGCCATCTTTATCTCTCAAATACAAGAAGAATGCGTTTGTTATTCCATGTCTTCCTGGTCCTCTCTCCATGTTTTTTATGTAATCTTTTGATGCAAGTATATCCGCACAGTCCATGATTGCATTTCTATCAGGAACCGCAAAGGCAATATGATGAACACGAGGCCCAATACCTGTCATTAAAGCTATATCATGCGTTGTATGCTTTCTTCTAAGCCAAGCAGCCCATAACTTAGGAGGCTCATCTTCAGTTTCAGTAGTTTCTATGCATTTAAACATCAATTTATTAGCATACCAGTTATACGCATATTCAACATTTGGCACTTGAACGTTAAAGTGGTCAATTCTAAGTATTTTAGCTCCTTTATACAAATGGTATTTTTGAAGTAACCAGTCAACTTTTTCCATCTCATAAAAGAATTCTATAGGAAATCCTATAGGGTCCTGAACTCTAATTGCTTTCCCCTGTCCTAATTCTTCATTTTTTTCTAGCCACACATATTCTAGATTATTTTCGATGAACAATTTCTCTAGTGCTTTTAGGTCATCAATATTGCTAACCTTATATGCTAAATGTTTGATTCCAGGTTTTTCAGATTTCGTAAGTATTAAACTATGATGATATCTTTCTTCGTACCCTCTTAGATAAATACGATTTTCTTCCAAATAAGTTGGATAGAATCCGAGAGTTTCAACATAAAATTTATAGGCTTCATTCAAGTCTGTTACCAATATTTCTGCATGGGCTGCTTTAATTATTTGGAAGTTCATTTTTCCACCTTTTGCAAAAACTTTTTAATTCTTTCTTTCAACGGCTCTTTGTTATACCAATTATAAAGATTACTAGCCATTCTCACCGGATCGCCAAAAAAGAAGTATTCATATAAATCTTGTCTACTTCCGAATGAACTTCCTACAAAGTCCCAAGCTAGTTTGAATAATTTCAATCTTTCTTCTGCATTGGCAAGCTTAGCTTGAAGGTATTTATCTACATATTTTCTTGCTTCAGAAATCATTATACTTTCAGGAGGAATTGTCATGAGTCCACTAGCACCTAATTGTCGAATTATTTCATTTAAACGATGAGAAACTCTTGGCCATAAGTTTCTTGCAGCATTTAAAAATGTTTTATCAGGTGTCAAAATACCCCATTCACTCATTTTAGCATTTGCTTCACTCGCAACTAAGAAAGCTTTCATTGTTTCAGTGATCATTATAATCTCAGCGATTTTTTCCTGTACATGCTGGAATTGATCGATTCCAATCGTTTCTGCCATTAAAGTTGCCAAACCTAATACAAATTCACATTTTGCAATTTCTCTAACAAGGGATTGATGGGCCATAAAAACGACTGCGTTAGTGACATCGCTGTACAGATTACATTTTTCAGGATCCTCGAGTATGAATATTCTTTCCCAAGGAACTAGAACATCATCAAAAACAACAACCGCATCCTGTTCATCGAATCTAGAAGCTAAAGGATGGTCGAATTTAGACTCATGGGAAAAACTTTCTCTACAAATAAACTTTAAACCTGGTGTACTAACACTTAATGCAAAAGCCATTGCATAAGGCACATCATCCTGTCCGGATCTTAAAACAGTTGAGGGAAATACAAGTATTTCATCAGCGAGAGGGAATGTAGCCAGCATTCTAGCACCTCTTATTATAACTCCTTCAGAATTTTTTTCAACAATTCTTGCAGCAATGAAAGGATCAACTTGCTTACTAGGTCCAACTGACCTATTTACTTGAGGATTTATTAAAGTATGTGTAAGGAGTAAATCATTCTCTCTTACATATTCATAATAATTTATGATATTCTCAGCAAAGTTTATTCTTTCATTTTTACCAAAGAAGTTTGCTGCTGAAGCCATCGCCATTAAAGCACTGTTTAAATAATCAGGTGTTCTTCCTAGCATTCCACCTGAATAATCTGCCCATATTTTCATCATTGTTGTTCTCTTAACCAGATCTTCTCTTTTTTTAGGCATCAAGAAGCTTGTTCCAACTCTTTCACCAGTTTTGGATGAAATGTATGTCATGATATCTATTAACTCAGGATCATGTTGCAAATCATAAAGTTCAGCCATAGTTTGAGCTATACCTTTAAAGGCCGGATGCTTTGTTATTCCGTATGTAATTTTCTCTCCACCATACCAAACTTCCCTTGGAGTTTTATCGATTTCTTCTAAATATTGCTTACCTGTTCTAGCTCCCATTTTACTCACCTAAGCCAAAAGTAGGTATTTTGTGTTTTCCCAATGAAACATGAATTGTTTTCCATTCTGTATAAAAGTCAAAGCTAAAAGTACCACCTTCTCTTCCAATTCCGCTATACTTTGCTCCTCCAAAAGGTGTTCTTAAATCTCTAACATTGTGAGAATTTATCCAAATCATTCCACACTCCAACTTCCTAGCGACTCTATTTGCCTTTTCAATATCTTTCGTCCAAATATATGCTGTTAGGCCATATATTACATCATTTGATATGTTAATCGCTTCTTCTTCATTTCTGAATTTCATAGTTACAAGCACAGGACCAAATATTTCTTCTTTACAGATTGTCATTCCAGTTTCACCATCTTTAAAGAGTGTAGGCATTAAATAATTCCCTTGTTTAAAATTGTTAGGTCTATCACCACCATAGATAAGCTTAGCTCCTTCTTTTATTCCTATATCTATGTATTTTTTAACTCTTTCCCAATGCTCCGGTCTCACCAATGGCCCAAGCTCTGTTTGTTCATTGAAAGGATCTCCTATTTTGATTTTTCTAACCCTTTCAAAGAGCATTTCTACGAATTGGTCATAAATTTTTTCCTCTATTAAAACTCTTGAGTTTGATGTGCACCTTTCACCGTTTAAAGAATAAGCCATGAAAATCACCGCATCCAAAGCTTTCTTAAGATCTGCATCAGAGAATACAATAGCTGGATTTTTACCACCTAATTCCATTGAATATCTTTTAAGTGTCGAGGCTCCATTTCTCATTATTTCCATTCCAGTTGTTGTCTCTCCCGTAAAAGATACCAATCTAACTCCAGGATGGGCAACTAGAGCTGCACCGCTGATTTCACCTATTCCATGAACTATATTAAATACGCCATCTGGTAAACCTGCTTCTTCCATTATTAACGCAAGCTTATTTGCACTCATTGGAGTCCATTCAGCAGGCTTTAATATGCAAGTATTACCTGCTGCTAAGCAAGGAGCAATTTTCCAAGTCTCTAGCATTAAAGGTGTATTCCAAGGTGTTATCAATGCAGCAACACCAATTGGACTTCTTATGGCATAATTTATGAATTTGTCATCCAATGGATATGTTTCTCCTAATGCCTTATTTGCCATTTCAGCAAAGAATTTAAAGTTTTCGGCAGCCCTTTCTATTTGGTTTCTTGTCTGAGATATTGGTATTCCTGTATTTAATGTTTCAATATAGGCAAGGTCATTCATCTTTTTAAGAATTAATCTATGTATGTCATACAATATATCAGATCTTTTACTTACTGGTATCTCGCTCCATGCATATTTAAAAGCTCTGTTTGCAGCTATGACAGCCTTTTCTACATCTTCCTTTGTACCAGAAGGAATGTATCCTAAGACTTCATTGTTAGCAGGGTTTAAGAATGCGAATTGTTCTTTATTGCTTGATTCTACAAATTTTCCATTTATATAATGCTTTAAATTTTCTAAAATAACCGATGTCATTAGACATTCAAATAAATAAAAATAAATTATAATAAAATTTTCTATATTTATTCTAATTTATGTATATTTTTTTAGCTTAAGAAAATTATGCGTTTAGACTTACCCTCGTATCTTGGTAATGTTCCCTCAGGCACGAATATTATTTTTGGATTTATAAAACTAAGGTTCTTTCTCACTTCTGATGTTATAGCTCTTTTAATTTCTTCATTTGAACCTTTACTTTCAAGTTCAACTTTAATCGTAAAACCTGATGTTCCAAATCTGTCCACCTCAACTTGATATTCCAGAACGTTGGGGAATTTTAATAATGTTTCTTGTATTACTTTTGGCCAAATTTTTGCACCCCTGTAATGGATTACATCATCAATTCTTCCTAAAATCCATTTGCAACGTGGAAATGCTTTTCTTCCACAATTACAAGGGTCATCATCCAAAACTGTTACATCTCTCATTCTATATCTTATCAAAGGTAATGCTTCTTTAGTTAACGTCGTAACAACCATTTCACCACTTTCCCCAGGTTGAACAGGTTCCAACGTTTCAGGGTCTATAATTTCTAAGTAAAAATGATCAATCCAAAAATGAAAACCATTCTCATACTCACATTCTATACCGCTTCCTGGGCCTAATAATTCAGTTGCTCCATATACATTCCTTGAACCACCATTTTTTTCTTTAAGTTCAAAACCTTCTTCTAACCTTCTTCTTATTTCTTCAGTCCACATTTCAGCACCCGGTATGGTAATTCTTATGGGCAATTTCTTAGTATCTATTCCCTTCTTAATCAAAGTTTCTAGAACATATAATTGATAAGAAGGGGTTCCTGTCATTACTGTTGGCGAAAAATCCAATATTGTCTGAATTAATGCTTCAGTTCTTCCTACTCCCCATGGAATAACAGCGGCTCCGACTAAATGTGAACTTTGATGGAATCCCAATCCACCGGTAAAAAGTCCATAACCATATAAATTAAGAAGAATATCCCCTTTTCTTACACCTGCTGTTACAAGGCAACGAGCCATTAACTTCATCCATGTCCAATAATCATTACTAGTATAAGGACCTGCAATAGGTCTTCCTGTTGTTCCACTTGTCATATGCCATCCAACAAGGTCTTCTCTATTAACACATAAGAAATCTCCACCATATGGATATGCATACTTAATTAAATCTTCCTTTGTTGTAAAAGGGAACTTTCTAATATCATCCAATTCGTTAAAGTCATAAGGAGATATATTATTCTCTTTAAACAATCTTTTATAAAATGGACTCCTTTCATAAACATAGCTTAATATATATTTTAATCTCTTTTTTTGCACATTCTTTATTTCTTCTTTTGAAGCTAATTCTATAGATGGTTCAAAATATTTATTTGTAGCAATTTCTCTACTTAAATCCATATAATTATATTGTGATATATTAAAAATAAATCATTGTTTAGTTTTCTTATTTTAATGGAATGAATGAAAAAGCTTGGAAAGAAAGAAAAGAACATTTCTTAAAAAGGTTAGAAAATGATGTTAAAATAGGTAGAGTTGATTCCGATATAATAGATTTGCTAAATTTGATTAACTCTTTCGAAAATTATTATACTTTAAGCTCTTGCAGTGGTAGAATTCAATTAATTGAGGGGCCTTCATTCAGTAATAGAAAAAGCCTAAAAAACTTTGGCAAGTTTCATGAAAGTATAAAAAAAGAAGATATATTAAAAGCATTGGAAAAATCTAACGGTGAAAATTTTTGGGCATCTGTACAAGCACCTATTATTCATATAGCGTGCAAAGATTTAAATAGTGCATATAAATTGCTAAAGATAGCAAGAAGTATAGGCTTTAAGCACAGTGGTATCCTAGCTATTAACAATGATAGGTTCGTTCTTGAACTTAACTCAAGCTTTAGGATTGATTTTCCAATTAAAGTTAAAGGCAAATTACTTGTAAACTTTAATAATTTAGATGAGCTTGTCGATTTATTAAATTTCTATTTAAACAAATCAAAGAAAGTTCTAAATATTTTTAAAGAAAAAATTATAAAACTAAAGGAATAAGCTAATAAGAATATGGTTGAAATAAAAATCAGATATGCAAGCATAGATGATTATGATTTAATAAAAAATTTTTTGGATAAAAATTATCCAAATGATTACATACAGTCAATTCTTAAAGAATGGTTATTGAATAAGAATGGAAAGATTTTCTTAGCGTTATCGAATAATGAATTAGTTGGTCTAAGTCATGTTTATTTTCAAAATAATAAAGTAGCATGGTTTGAGGCTGCTAGAGTTAAACAAAATTTAAAAGGAAAAGGCATTGGAACTCTACTCAATCTAGAAGGAATAAAGTTCTGTAAGGAAAATGGTATTAGTAAAGCGAGATTAGTAACATCAGCTTCAAACATTATAGCACAAAAGCAATTAGCCAAAACACCTTTTAGACAATTGACAAGATGGATTGAATGGAAATATGACAATAATCTCTTTTCTATTTCAAATTATGAAAATGAGGAAGAGTTTGATCATAATGAAATTTACGAACATTTGAACAAATTAAGTTGCTTTGAGGAATCCGGGAAACTCTATTTTGATAGCTATGTTTGGTTCGACCTAGAAAAAGAATGGTTAAAGAAAGTATGTGATGAAAAATTGGTTTATTTCGATACAAGCAACTTTATTGTCGTTGATAAAATGAGTCGCTTTACTAATTCAATGCAAACATGTTATTTAGACTGTCATGACGAAAAACCTGATAAAGTATTTTCATTTTTAGCTAAAAAAGTTGCCAGTTTTAAGGAAAAAATGAATTATTTTGCATTATTTTCTCATAAATGCAATTATACGATGAAATTGCTCTTAAATTTTGGCTTGAAGGTGCAAGAAGAATTTATTATTTACGAAGCTAATCTTCAATCGTAATATTTTAAGGGTATTATATTTCCAACATTTAGAATTAGTTTTTCATCAAATGTCTTTTTTACTTTAAGTAACTTCCTAATATCTTCCTCTGAATAGAGAAATTCTATTAGATATTTTTCTTTATTATTATAAGGAATAGACTTTTTACCAAGCCCATGTTCAGCAGTAACGGTACCATTTAACTCTACCGCTTTCTCTAAGAATTCGTAAACAATTTTCCATGCTTTTTTTAATTCAGTTTCGTTCTTAGGAACAAAATTAAAATGTAAGTGATTATCTCCGATGTGACCAAACAAAAAATAATCTATATTGCTTTCTTTTCCTTTTCTTATGTAAAAATTATACATATTGTCAATTTCTTTTTCAGGAACTGCTATATCTGTTGCAACCTTTTTTAAACCTTTTTTTCTTATATAGTAGTTTATTGTTGATGGTATTTCATGTCTAATCTCCTTTGCCTTATTAATTTCTTGTTCAGTAAATACAAAGCTTTTTATTTGCAGATATTTGTTTAAAATTGCTTCCAAAATTTCGAGTTCTTTAGAACTTTCTTCTTTAACTTCAATAAACACAATTGAATTGAATTTTTCTTCTATTAAATTATTGTATTTCGATTTGACCAAAGAAGTTGAATTACTATCGAAAAATTCAATGGCAATAAGTCCTAAATTTTCTTTGTTCCTTTTCAAAATCTTTACAAAATTATATGCTTCTATTTCTTCTTTAAACAATAGATAAATTGGATAGATGTTTTTTGGCTTCTTATGTAGCTTTATCTCTATTTCTGAGATAAATCCTAAGGTGCCTTCTGAGCCTATTATTAGATCGATAAGCTCCATGTTTTCTTTTATAAAATAACCAGCTGCGTTCTTCTTTAAATTAGGATATTTAATCTTAGGAATTTCAAGCCATATTTTTCTTTTATTAGTAGTTATGAATATGTCATAACCATTGAATTTTTGTCCATTTCTCTTTACCTCTAGCCTTTCACCATTAGGTAATATTAGTTTAATTCTTCTAACATTTTCTCTTGTAGTTCCATAAAGGAATGTTCTAGGGCCTGATGCATTAGTTGCTACTGTGCCTCCAAGAAATGCGTTATCTTCTGTTGGGTCAGGAGCATAAAAAAGGCCCTGATTGGTTAATATTGAATTGAGAACTTTCAAAGGTATTCCTGGTGGACAAATGGCAAAATACTCATTACTTTCTCTTCCTAAATAGATTGAGTATTTTTTGCTGTTATATATTGTTGAAATTTTGAATAAATTTTCGTCATCTCTTTCTTCTACTTCTGTTAAATTTTCAGTAGATATAACGTATCCGCCAATTGGAACCCTGGAACCTGTTATTCCTGTACCAGCTCCAGAAATGGTTACTCTTACATTTTCATCGTAGCAGTATTTAAGAATTTCTATTACTTCTTCTTCATTTTTTGGGATGAAAACTTTTTCAGCTTTACCTTTTATCAAAAGTGATTCATCTGAAAGATAATCTTGAATTTTATTTATATCATCTATAAATTCTATTTTTTCAAAAACCATTCTTCAAACTTATATTGTCATAAGAGATTTAAAATTAAATGCAAAGTATATATCTTTTAAATACTGGAATAAATGAAACAATTTTCAGCATAAATCTTCCAAAGAATATAAAATTTGGTTTTGGTGCATCTAAAGAAGTGGGATTTGAAGCTAAAAAGCTTGGCTTAAAGGAAGTTCTACTTGTTGTTGGTGAAAGATTGTATAATTCTAAGTTATTCGAGGATGTAAAGTATTCTTTGGAAAATAAAGATATAAAGGTTCATGTTTTAAACAGGGTAAGAATTGAACCTGAAGATGAAGAAATATTAAATTCTTACAGAGAAATAAAAAATCTTAGAATCGATGGTTTTGTAGCTTTAGGAGGAGGTTCAACTATTGATACTACCAAAGCCTTAAATCTTCTATATACTTATCCTAGTGATTTGATGGATTATGTAAACAAACCAGTTGGTAAAAGTTTGCATCCTCCTGGAGATTTAAAGCCTATGATAGCAATTCCTACTACAGGAGGAACAGGTAGTGAAACAACGAGCGTTTTAGTGCTTGATATTAAAAAATTGAAGATCAAAACCGGTATAAGCAATCCTTACATAAGACCTACAGTTGCTTTAATTGATCCTTTAACTACTGTTACAGTACCCCCAATGGTAACAGCTTCAACAGGGTTGGATGTTTTAAATCATGCTATCGAATCCTATACTGCTAAACCTTATACTGCTAAACCTATGGTAAATAATCCAGAAGAAAGACCTGTTTATGCTGGTTCAACTCCTTTAAGCGAGATTTTCGGAATTGCGGCAATTGAATATGTTTTAAGATACTTGAAAAGGGCTGTAGCTAATCCTTATGATTTAGAAGCTAGATACTATTTAATGCTAGCTTCTAGTATAGCAGGAATAGGTTTTGGGCATGCTGGAACTCATTTGCCTCATGCGATGGCTTATCCAATTGCAGGTATGGTTGAAAGGTGGTATCCTGAAGATTATGAATTTGGTTATCCTATAGCCCCTCACGGCATTGCAACAGCTATACCTGCAGCATATGCTTTTAATTTCTTAGCTTTATACGATGAAGAAAGATTCTATAATGTTACAAGCTTATTCGATTCCAATGTTAATTTTGGAGAAGTTCCAGAGGTAATTAAAGAAAGCTATTTAAATCTTCTTGAAAATCTTAGAATTCCAACAACTTTAAAAGAATTAGGTTTCAGCAAGGAAAATTTAGAAGCATTGGTTAATGGAACAATGGCTCAACAAAGATTACTATCATTGTCACCTAAAAACGTTACTAAAAAAGATGTTGAAAAGATATTCTTAGAGGCGATTGGATGATGTATCTTCCCATTATTGGAGGCGAATTAATAAAAACTGATCGAATACATAAAGTAATAAATCCTGCAACAGGAGAGCCCTTTACGGATGTTTTTTTAGTTACTAGAGAAGATACAAAGAAAGCAATCGATTTAGCAGATGAAACATTCAAGAAGTTTTCTGAATTACCTTTAAAAGAAAAATCAAAAATATTGATTAAAGCTGCTAATATTGTAGAAGAGAATAAAGAAGAATTTGCAGAAACTTTGTCTTTGGAATCAGGAAAACCTATAAAAGATTCTAGAGTTGAAGTTCTAAGGTGCATTAATCTTATCAGAATTGCTGCTGAAGAGGCAAGGTTCGTTTTAGAAGGTAAAGTTCATAGAGTGGATGCATACGAATATCCTCCCAATAATGAAAATAGGATAGTTATGGAAATAAGAGAACCTATCGGTGTCGTGGGTGCAATTCTTCCTTTTAATTTTCCATTGAATAGTATGGCACATAAGGTTGCACCTGTTTTGATGGCAGGAAATACTGTAGTTGTCAAACCTTCAATCGCTACTCCAATAAGCGCAATTAAATTGGCGAAAGCATTCTATGATGCTGGCTTGCCTGCAGGAGCTTTAAGTGTTCTACCTGGTAAGAGTGATGAGTTAGGCGAAGAAATTGTTTCCAACATCAAAATAGCAGGAATTACATTCACTGGATCCACAAACACAGGAACAAACATTGCATCTAAGGCAACAAAATTAGGAAAAAGAATTATGATGGAATTAGGAGGTTCCGACCCAATAATAATTTTTGAAGATGCAGACTTGAGCAAGGTTGTGCCGATTGTTGTCAGAGCTAGATTTGAATATGCAGGCCAAAATTGTAATGCAGGAAAAAGAATATTCGTTCAGGATAAGATATATGAACCCTTCATAGAAATATTTAAAGAGCATACAAAAAGAATGGTAGTTGGCAATCCTTTAGATGAAAAAACTGATATGGGGCCTGTAATAAGTATTGAAGCATTAAGAAATCTTAAGGAAATAATTGATGATGCAAGAAATAAAGGGGCTAAAGATTTTTCAGCAAGAAAAGAAGTCAACCTTAAAGGATATTTCTTAGATCCAACTATCTTATACGATGTTCCGTTAGAATCTAGGGCGTTAAAAGAAGAAGTATTTGGTCCTGTTGCACCAGTAGTAAGCTTTGAAAAAATAGATGAAGCAGTTGAATATGCAAATTCTGTTGAATATGGTTTACAAGCCGCAATATTCACTAAAGATTTAAAACTAGCACTTAATCTAGCAAAGAGAATTAAAGCTGGTGGAATTATGATTAACGATAGTACAAGATTAAGATGGGACGCATTGCCTTTTGGCGGTGTTAAATTGAGTGGTTTAGGTGGTAGAGAAGGTGTTAGAAATACGATTTACAATTTAACAGAACCAAAAATTATTTCTATAAATTTAACGGCTTAAGAAATAATACCACCTTGTGTCATTTTTTTAATATCCAACACTTTATCCACATCTTTTTCGCTTACTATCTTTTCTTCAATTAAGAGTTCTCTTATTGTTTTTCCTGTTTCTAAAGCCTTCTTTGCGATCAATGCTGCATTATCATATCCTATCTTTGGAGCAATGGCTGTTATTACCATAGTCGTACTTTCAGCATATTCTTTCATTCTTTTCACATTTGGCTTAATTCCTGTTATGCACTTATCTGCCAAGTTTTTACAAGAATTCGATGCTATTTCAATACTTTCAAGTAAAGTATAACCTATTATTGGCATCATCGTGCTAAGTTCGAGCAGGGGTGCTTGAACAGAAATAGTTATTGTTACATCGTTGCCAAATATTCTTGCAGATACCATATTAACCGCCTCAGGTATAACAGGATTAACTTTACCTGGCATGATACTTGACCCAGGTTGAAGTGCTGGTAAATCTAATTCTGCAAGGCCAGTTTTTGGACCTGAATTAAGCAATCTTAAATCATTTGATATTTTCATCAATGATGCAGCAAGAGATTTAATTGCTGAATGTAAAGCTAATGTACCATTCAATGTCTGCATTATTTCAAATTTGTTTTTTGCTTCTTTGAAGTCTATTCCAGTGATTTTCCGTATCTCATCTATCGCCAATTTTTCAAACTCAGGATGAGCATTTAAGCCTGTTCCAACAGCAGTACCTCCTAAAGGTAATTCTTTTAATCTTTCCAATGATTTTTCTATTTCTTCTTTTGCATGAAGAATCATAGTAGCATAAGCTGAAAAGTTTTGTCCCAATGTGACTGGTAATGCATCTTGTAGATGCGTTCTACCTGCTCTTACTATATCTTTAAATTCTTCTGATTTTTGGATAAGTGTCTTGTACAATTGATCAACTGAAGGAATCAATTTCTCCATGGTTAGCATTGTAGCTGATAAATATATTGTAGAAGGAATAACGTCGTTGCTCGATTGTGATTTATTTACATGATCATTAGGATGTACAGGCTTTTTATCTCCTCTTTTACCTCCTAAAATCTCGTTAGCTCTACTCGCAATAACTTCATTTGCATTCATATTCGTAGAAGTACCAGAACCTGTTTGAAACACATCGACTATAAATTGATCATCGAATTTACCTTCTATTACTTCTTGAGATGCTTTTTCAATCGCTTTAAAGATCTTCTCTTCCAAAAGCCCTAGCTTAAAATTGGCCCTTGCAGCAGAAAGCTTTATTATTCCCAGTGCTTTTATGAAAATTCTTGGGAATCTATAACTCGAAATTTGAAAATTTTTATATGCTCTATATGTATCGATACCAAAATACGCATCAGCCGGTACTTCAAGTTCTCCCAAGAAATCTCTTTCAATTCGGTATTGTGGTGTATTCACAATATATAATAATGACCAATCAAATAAAGAGATTTAATTAAAGTTTTTATTTCTCTTAGTTTCATTTTCAAACATGCAAAATAAAAAATTGAAAGCTATACATGTTGTATATGCAAATTGGTGTCCTCACTGTATGCCAACTACTGTTGAACCAATGAAAAAGCTCGCTTTAGAATTAGGTGTACCTTGCTATTTGTACGATATTGACACTGATCTTGTAAGCAAAGCAGATGAACTTGTTAAGAAATATGGAGATTGGTCTGATGATTATATAATCCCTCAGGTATTTTTCGAATTTGAAGATGGAACATTCAAACATGTGCTAACAGGATATTCTGAAGGTGTTGAATTAACAAGGAAAGCAGTGAATAATTTGCTAAACAGTGAACTTGTTAAATCATTAAAGAACAAATAGTTATTTACAACTTTCACATAAACTATTTTTTGAACTTAGTTCTTGTATAAATAAGTTTTTACATTTTAAACATTGAAATACAGCTAGAGCATTAGGATTTACACTTAATTTCCTATAATTTTGAGTCCAATAAACCTCTTTTATGAAAAAATCCTCGCTGAATTTATTTTCAATACCCAAATCCCATGGATGCCTTGTAGCTACTCTAATATCTTTATCATCGATTTGAATTCTATCACCCAATTTTCTTCTAAGATAATTTTTGAACCATGAAACATCTTCTTTATTATCATATCCTATGATTCTAGAAACATAACCGTTTTCACAACTAAACGTTGCAACTAATCTATTCCTTGTTTTTAAAAAGTTTAATGAAGCTACCGTATCGCAATGACCATAGCATTTAGATTGTATATTCAAATAATTCTGAACAAGATGCTTTAAATCCTTTAGACTTTGCATAACTATTCGGTTAATCTAAACATTTATATTTTTTAATTTAATCTGTCTTATTTGTTGAATCGCTCAATGAAAGAATTTTCTTCGCAATTCTCACATGCACCATGTCAACTAACTTGTCATTAACTCTAATAGCTCCACGTTTCTCAGTTTTAGCCTTTTCTATCTCATTTATAATTTTCTTAGCCCATTCAATCTCTTCTTTACTCGGTGTAAATATTTGATTAGCAATCTCTATTTGCGATGGATGGATTAATTGCTTACCATTGAATCCTAAAGATTTTGCTTCAAGACATTCATTTTTAAAACCTTCTAAATCTGAAAGGTTAAAATAAACTTTATCAATTGCATCTATGCCAAAATGTTTCGCAGCTAACACGATTTTAGTTCTTACAAATTCATTCTTAGCATATCTTTCCTCTTTACCTCCTACAGAAAAAGAAAGATCTGCAGACCCCCAAGTTACTGCTACAACTCCTTCAGCATTTAACATATTCTCGATGTTCAATAATCCCTTAGCAGTTTCTACAAGAGCAATTATTGCTTTATTTGTTGCAAAATGTACCTTGTCCAATTCTCCTTCAGATTTAGGTACAACGATACAATCTATTTTGTCTTCTTTATATAGAAAAACCAAATCTTTCAATCCTTCTATATTTCCTATTGAATTTATCCTTACACATATTTCCTTATTTCCAAAATCAATTTCTTTGAGCAATTTGGAAATTGTATTTCTTGCTTCTTCCTTATAATCCAAAGGAACAGAATCTTCTAAGTCTAAAATAATGGAATCTACATTAAACGTGACTGCTTTTTTTATCATCTTTTCATTGTTGCCTGGCACATAAATTTGAGTTCTCCTTGTTTCTTTAACTGTCATATTCTCTTTTTGGAACCATTATTGTTCTATCAAGTTCGAGAACAACCACACCATCTTGGTTTATCGCTTTAGTATGAACCTTTACTATTCCAAACCTAGGCATGCTTTTTGATTCTCTTTTTTCAACAATTTGTGTCTCCGAATAAATTGTATCTCCAGGAAAGACAGGCTTAATGAATTTAACATTTTCAATGCTAAGCATAAACCCTCTAGAACTGATTTCACCTACAGTTTGTCCTATTGCTACAGAAAGTGTCAGCAAACCGTTAATAACGAGCCTACCCTTAAAATTTTCATCTTGATAATATTTCTTAGTGTAATCAATGTTGAAATGAATTTGGTTTGAATTATTTGTTAGTAGTGTAAACCAGATATTATCGAATTCTGTTAATGTTCTTCCTATTTTGCTTTTTAAAACTTCACCTACCTGTAAATCTTCATAATATGGTCCAAAATTTTCAACCATACAGAAATATTTGTGGAAACAATAATTAACTTATTCTTGAATTATTTAAATTATTGGGGCCGCGGGGATTTGAACCCCGGGTCACCAGCGATCCGGGTAAGAATCTCCCCAGGCCGGCATCCTAGTCCAAGCTGAACGACGGCCCCTAAATAATAGATATAATTGTTGTTTATTAATGTTTTATCTTTCTCTTTTACCTTCTATGAATTCCTCAACCATCTGTCTTGCTACATCATCGGGATATTGGATGGGAGGAGACTTCATAAAATATGCAGATGGACTTGTTAATACACCATAAACATTTCTATCCTTTGCTATCTTAATGCATCTTATTGCATCGATTACAACACCTGCTGAATTGGGCGCATCCCATACTTCAAGTTTAACCTCTACGTTTATTGGAGCATTCCCGAATCCTCTTCCTTCAATCCTTATATAAGCCCATTTTCTTCCTTCCAACCATGGTATATAGTCGCTAGGACCTATGTGTATGTTATTCGGGTCAATTTGATAAGGTATTATTGATGTAACAGCTTGCGTTTTTGATACCTTTTTAGACGCTAATCTTTCTCTTTCTAGCATATTCAAAAAATCTGTATCACCACCAACATTAAGTTGATACATTCTGTCTATAATAATTCCTCTATCTACGAAAAGTTTAGCTAAACTTCTATGAAGAATAGTAGCACCCAATTGAGACTTAACATCATCTCCTATTAATGGGACTTGTCTTTTTTCAAAAATTTCTTGCCATCTTTTTTCTCTTGCTATGAAAACTGGCATTGCATTGATGAACCCTGTTCTTGCTTCAAGCGCTTGCTCGACATACCATTTAGTTGCAGATTCGCTTCCTACAGGGAGATAGTTTATAACAACATCTGCTCCGGCGCTTTTTAATACATCTGCAACGTCCACTGTAGGTGAAGGATGTTTTTCAATTACATTTTGTAAATATTTTCCTATACTATCATGTGTCATTCCTCTCATTACTTCTACACCAAGCTTAGGCACTTCTGCAAATTTTAAAGTGCAATTAGGCTTTTCAAATATTGCTTCAGATAAATCTTTTCCAACCTTATTTTTTGCAATATCGAATGCTGCAACAAACTCTATATCGCTGATATGATAACCTCCTAATCTTACGTGCATCAATCCAGGTATTATTTTGGATTCATCAGCATCTTTATAATAATAGACTCCTTGAACTAATGCCGATGCACAGTTTCCAACTCCTATGATTGCTACTTTAATTTTTTGCATTTAATTTTTAATTGCTTCGATATTAATATCTTTTATTGTTTCAATTTATTTCATATTAATATATAAAAATATACTTTTAAATATTTTTGCGTTAAAATTAAGAATTTCGAGAAAATCAATAAATGTATTGAAATCTATTAAATTAAATTCTAAATTTATATATTAAAATAAAGATATATAGCAAAGCTTAAATATTCTACAAAATTTTGTATGTTTAAGAATGAATATTATTCGTGTAGAAACTTCTGAGGAAATCAAGGAGGAACATTTAACATATCCAAGAATGACGCTAAAAGATCTTCTTTATTATTTTGCAATTGTAGCTGTAATATTTGTAATTTTTATGTGGGTTGGAAATTTTGGAAATTACTTGAATCCCGTATCGCCAATATCCGAAGATATTGGAAATTTATACAAAGTCACATATATATTATCAGGCGTCATCTTTAGTCTTTTTGAAGGAGCAATAGTTTATTTTGTAATTAAATTCTGGGATAGAGGAAAGGGTAGATAAAATGAGCGTCGTTAAAAAGCTTGAATGGGTAACAATCATTGGAGCAATCGCAATATTCATATATTTAGGAACAATCTCAGGAATTTTAACATATCAACTAAATACTCCACAGGTAGCTGCACAGGGAGATAGCAATGATAATTATATAACAATTAAAGTCGTAGCGCAACAATTCTTCTGGACATTTATATATCCAAATGGTACTCAATCTACTGTTTTGCATATAAAAGTTAATCAATTATACAAGTTAGAAATGCAATCTAAGGATGTTGTGCATGGTTTCTTTATTCCTTCATTAGGCTATCAATTTGATGTATTTCCAAATTATATAACTTTTATGTATATTCGATTTACACAGCCTGGAACATATCCTGTATATTGTGCTCAGTATTGCGGACCTGGTCATTATACAATGACAACAGAGATAATTGTAACTGATTGAGGTGAGAATAATGGAAGAACATAAAGAAGCTAAGTTTTATAAAAGTTGGCGAACATTATTCTCAACTACGCATCATACTGATATAGGAATATTATACATTTGGTTTGCCTTCGCTAATTTTGTAGCCGCGGGATTGGCTGCATCAACGATGAGATTACAACTTGGAGCGTTTGGTCCTGATGCACAACTAATACCTCCTCAGCTCTACTATAGTTTAGTTACATTACATGGATTAGCGATGATATTCTTCTTTATTGTTCCAGCTTCTGTAGGAATAGCTAATTACATACTTCCAAAGATGATCGGAGCTCCTGATTTGTATTGGCCAAAAATAAATGCTCTAGCTTTTTGGATGCTTGTTCCTTCTGCAATATTATTCTGGTCAAGTTTATTATTCGGTTATCCTGACATAACATGGACACTTTATCCACCATGGTCTGTAATGAACAAAGATTTAGCTGTTGATGTTCTATTAATAGGTGTACTTCTTAACGGTATATCTTCTGTGATAAGCGCAATTAACTTTATGATGACCGTGTTTAGATTAAGGCATCCTAGTATAAAAATAAGCAGGTTACCATTATTTGTTTGGGCTTTTGTTGCAACAATCATTTTATTGATTGTAGCTTTACCACCTTTTGCATTAGGTATAGTAATGCTTTTATTCGATAGACATTGGGGTACGAATTTCTTCGTAGGTCAAGGAGATCCATTGCTTTGGCAAAATATATTTTGGTTTATGGGCCATCCAGAGGTTTACATATTAGTTTTACCAGCAATGGGTATGGTAAGCGAAATTATTCCTAGGATGGCTGGAAGACCAATCTTTGGTTATAAGAGTGTTGCGATGTCTTCTTTCTTGATCGCATTTATATCCTATTTTGTTTGGGTTCATCATATGTTTACAACACCTGTAGGTACAACTGTAACAGTTTTCTTTATGGTTTCAACACTTGCGGTTGCTGTTCCAACTGGTATTAAAGTATTCAATTGGGTAGCAACATTATGGGGAGGTAGAATTAGAGTTTGCACTCCGATGGTTTTTGCTTTAGGATTCGTTTCAATATTTATAATAGGAGGTATTACAGGTGTTGTTCAAGGATTAATTCCATTGGATTATGATGTACATAATACATTTTATATACTTGGGCACTTCCACCTTATTGTTTTGCCTATAGCTTTTGCAATTATTGGAACAATATACTATTTCTTCCCCTTCATAACTGGCAGAATGTTTAGCGAGAAACTGAGCAAGGTTGCCTTTATACTAATGTTTGTTGGTGTTTTGGGAGTTTATCTGCCATGGCTTAAGGTAGGTCTTGAAGGAATGCCAAGAAGATACTATGAATATCCTCCTGAATATTATTTCTGGCAAAACATTTCTACAATGTTTACAGTTGTTCTAGGTATAGGACTTTTAATATTCTTCATTGATGTACTATATAGTTGGAGAAGAGGCAAGCCTGCTAAGGAAGATCCATGGGGTGCTACTAAAGTAGGCTTGCCAGAATTTGCAAATGTTACACCCTTACTTAATTTAAACGGTTCAGCACATGAAGCTCACTATCCGCATCCCTATGCAGCTTTAGCAGGAATTCTTTCAATTTTAGCAGGTATAGGGAGTCTACTGATGCTTGAAGGATATTTATATCTTGGGGGATATATACTTGCTTTATATGCAGGATACTTACTTTTCTGGTTCTACAAAGATTATATAAGTAAATCTTCAAAGTTAGCAACATTCTTATCTAGTATATCCCTAGAGAAATTAGAAAGGTTAAAGAGTTCCGACGCTTTCATTGGTACTATGTGGTTTGTTCTTTCAGAATCAGCAATATTCGGAACCGCTTTCTTATCATATTTCTATTTAAGAGCAATGTTCCCAACATGGCCACCACCGGGTGTAACACCTGTAGCAACAAGCTATGTATTAATAAATTCAATATTCCTCTTTGCAAGCGCCTTTACTATGCAGTTCGCATACTGGGGACTTACAAAGGGAAATATGAAAAGATTCAGGATTTTACTTATTGTAACTTTAATATTAGGTAGTATATTCATTGGTGGACAAATAAGAGAATATTTAACGTCAGGCCTTTCAATATCTGATGGTGTTTATGGAGGTACTTTCTATCTTATAACAGGTCTTCACGGTTTCCACGTTATCGTTGGTTTAGTATTCATGGCTGTAATTTTGGCAAGAGCTCTTAAAGGCTATTTTACTCCTGAAAGGAAAGCAATGGTAGAATCTGCAACAATTTATTGGCACTTTGTAGACATTGTCTGGATATTCGTATTATCTATTGTATACTTTAACCTAATATCTCCACCATTAAGAGAAGTAGCGCATACATATATTTGGCAGAGTTAAACGTCTAAAACAACTTTAGCTAACCAAAAATTTTTTTCTCTTTTTAATTCAAACAAATGCATTGTTACTGCTTTAACATCTATGCCAAATTTATGTTTATTTGGATCAATTTTCTCTCCATACATTTTTGCTCTTAAATAGTATTTATCTCTCATTTCTATCTTTAATTCAAATCTCTTAAATACCAATAATTCTGAATCCTTGTAAAATATCAATTCCTGCAAAAAGTTGAATAGCAACATTTCCAAACTTTCACTTTCCAACTCAACATTCTTTTCTACCTTTTCTTCCATCTCTTCTAAATTTAGAATCATTGCTTTAGATACAGCTATTGCTGAATATCTAAACAAATCTTCAAGTTTTTCTGCTTTAGCTTCAAAAGCTAAATCAGCAATGGATACATCATCTAAATATCTATATCCCTCACTCATTCTGCAAAATTTTCTTTATGCTATTTTTTAAATTGTTTTCAAATTTTTTTATGTTTTTCCCAACGAATAAAAATCTATTCTTATTATAATCAAATTCATCATAAGATAATCTACCTGCTACATAGTTGAAAATATATTTTCCATCTTTAAAAATTACGTTTCCTTTTGCTCTATATATTTCCTTTGGAAGATTCGATATAAATTCCTCAAATTTACTCCTATCTAAATAACCTTCAACTTCTAAGTAAATGCTTTCAAATTCTTCTTGTTTTTCTTCAGGCTTTAACTTTTGTTCATTTCTTTCAATGAAATATCCAAAGAATAAATTATAATCTAAATTTCCATTACAGTATTTAGTTCTGAAGATTAATGCTCTGTTGTTGATTTCCCTTACTTTCATTTCAATTTCTTTTATTTGTTGTTCATTAACGAGATCAATTTTATTTAATAATAAGAAATCAGCATTTTCAATTTGTACTCTTTGTGTATATCCAATTTCAGGGAATTTTGCCAATCCATCACAGTCGACGATAGTAATAACATTATCGAGAACTACTGAAGGCATGTTTTCAATGTTGTAAATTAATGAATCTGGCTCAGCAATACCTGTAGTCTCTATAACTATATACTCAGGCTTAACCTTTTCTATAATTTCATTGATTGCATATTCTAGTTCTCCTGTTAATGAGCAGCAAACGCATCCACCTGTAAGTTCAATCATATTTACGGCCTTTCCCTTAATAACTTCAGCATCAATTGCTACTTCGCCAAATTCATTCATAATAATTGCCAATTTCCTTTTTACATTATCAATTAATCTTTTTAAGAATGTTGTTTTACCAGCCCCTAAAAAACCACTTATAACTATTACAGGAGTTTTCATAAAATTTTATCCTTTTACGTTGCCGATAGGAATAAATCTAACAACTTTTTTAGATATTCCAGCTAATGCTACAGCATCAACAACTTCATCTATGTTTTTATATGCAAATCCCGCTTCTTCTGCTACACCTGAATAGGATACAGTTCTAAGATATATACCCCTTCTTTCCATTTCCTTTACTAGTTCTTCACCTCTAACAAGCTTTCTTGCTTTTGTTCTACTCATTGTTCTTCCACTTCCATGGCAAGTAGTACCGAATGTCTCTTCCATAGCCTTTTGAGTACCAAGTAATAAGTAAGAGCCTGTTTCCATGCTTCCACCTATAATAACAGGTTGACCTAATTCCATATAGTCTTTTGGTAAACCTTGAACATTTGGACCGAAGGCTCTTGTAGCTCCTTTTCTATGAACGAGAACTTTCATTCTTTTTCCATCAACAACATGTTCTTCGAGCTTTGCTGTATTATGTGCTACATCATAAACAACTTTTAAACCTAGTTTTTCAGCGTCTGTATTAAAGACTTTAGAGAATACTTCTCTTATTCTGTGCAATATTACCTGTCTGTTTGCAAAAGACATATTTATACCACATTTCATTGCAGCAAAATAATCTTGTCCTTCCTTAGAGTTGAACGGAGCACAGGCTAGTTCTCTATCGAGTATTTTTATTCCATATTTTCTTTCCATAACATTTAGGAATACTTGCAAATAATCTGTAGCTACTTGGTGACCAAATCCTCTTGATCCACAATGGTACATTATTACGATTTGATCTTCAAATATACCAATTTTCTTCGCAGCTTCTTTATCTACGATGTTTTCAGGTTTTACCCATTGTATTTCAAGATAATGATTTCCTGACCCAAGCGTTCCAACTTGATCTATACCCCTTTGTATTGCCCTAGAACTTATCTTTGAAGAGTCAGCCCCTTGTATGCAACCATTCTCTTCTATATGTTCTAAATCTTCATCCCATCCGTAACCATTTTCGACACACCACTTTGCACCTTGTTCAACGACTTCCTTAAATTGGCTCGTAGTAAGCTTCAAAAATCCTGTTGAACCCACACCTGCAGGGACTCTTTGAAAAATAAGATCAACAAGTTCCCTTATCTTTGGTTTAACATCCTTTATCGTCAGATTTGTTAGTACTAATCTCATACCGCAATTTATATCGAAACCTATTCCTCCAGGCGAGATTACTCCATTATCAGCATCCATAGCTGCAACACCACCTATTGGAAAACCATAGCCGCTATGGCCATCGGGCATGACATAAGAGTACTTTAAGATTCCAGGTAGTGTAGATACGTTAATCGCTTGTGTATATACCATCTCATCCATTTCATTTAAAAGCTTTTGAGTAGCATAAATTCTAACAGGAACACGCATATCCTTTCTAAACTCCTTGGGAATTTCCCAAGTATAATTATTAATCTTCTTAATACTTGCTAAAATGCTCATAGTTTATCTTATTAAAGCAAGTATTATTTTAAGTTTTATAAAATAGCTATAGCTCGGGTGGGATTCGAACCCACGTCACAGGGTCCAGAGCCCTGCAGGCTTGACCGCTACCCCACCGAGCTATTTTTTAATTTATTGTTTCAATTTAATATTTTTTCTAAACCTTTTAATGTTTAAATAAACTAAAGAAATTGCAACAATAGATAGGATTATTCCAAGATAGTACACTTCAGTTATGAACGAATTAGAATAATGATTGTATATTGCATAATTTATTAATGCATAAATTATGGACAAATTCATCGACAATAGCTCCTTTGTTAAATTAAAATCTTTTGCTGTAGGAGATTTTGTATTTATAGTTGTTGCATTCAGCATTTTGTAAATGTTTTCGTCATTCTTTGCTATTTTCAAGAATGCATCAACAACACCTGTAACAGTATAATTTTTATATATTGTTAAATTTCCTAACAATTCTACTTTGATCATTGTATCATAGTAGTTAGCTGTGCTGCTATTCTTATATTGAGGAAGTAAAAATGGATTGGAAGCTTTAATTCCATAATAAATAATTTCTCCTAAATAAAAAGAAGCATTTTTTATATTTCCATTATCTAATCCTGAAACAAAGCTATTATACGCTTGAATCGCTAAAGACATTAATCCTGTTGCAGTGTTATTTGGATAAAATGTGGTATTTGAACTAGATAACTGTGCACTTGCAATTCCATTGTATATTGTTTGATTGTAGGATGAAAATGAATAATAGAAATTGTAGCTTAGCATGCCTAATATTTTAGCTGTAACAACTTGATATGGATCTGAGGGCTGTGCACTTGTTATGGGCAATATTATTAATAATATTATTATGGGGAGTAAAATTGCTAATTTTCGAATTGGCATATATGAAATTAAAATTAGCAAATAAAAATTTTACCCTTTATTTATGTAGAGAAATCAAAATTAGGATATTTAAATCTTATGCATTGATGAAAAATTTTATGAAAAATTTTTATGGTAGACCAAAAGATTTATATACTTTTTCCACTAGAAATTATAATACATATTTATAGTGATGGTTTATGTCTGAGGAAGATATTAGTGAGGAGGTTGAAAAGATTTCTGCTGAACCAACAGAATGTCCATATTGTCATAGTAAAAGGTTATTCTATAGTGTAGATAGAGGAGAGGTTGCATGTGTAGAATGCGGTTCAGTTATAGCGATTAAAAGATTAGATAGAGGTCCTGATTGGAGGGCATTCACTGCTGAAGAGAAAGAAAGAAGAAGTAGAACAGGTCCGCCTGTAAAACCATCTCTTGTAACACCTTCAGCTACATCAGCTACAATAGATTGGAGCGGAAAAGATGCATTTGGAAGAAAATTAAGTTCAAAACAAAAATTCGATATGTTAAGATTAAGGAAATGGCATAAAGTTAGTATCAGTTCTTCAATAGAAAGGAATTTAGTTCAAGCAGTTGAAGAACTTGAAAGATTAGCTAGCCAAATTGGTCTTCCTTCCCATGTTAAAGATGAGGCACTTTTAATCTATAAAACAGCGATTAATAGAGGTTTAGTAAAGGGAAGGTCAATTAGTAGCGTTGTTGCTGCAGCATTATATGCAGCATGTAGAAGGTTAAAAATACCCATAACTTTAGATGAGTTTGCAAAGTATACCGATTCAACTGAAAGGAAAGACATTGCAAGATGTTACAGGTTTTTAATCAAAGATGCAAACATAAGGGTTAACATTTCAGATCCAATGGATTTTGTTGAAAGGTTAATTCACGTATTGGGAGTGAAACCTACCGTGTATCCATTAGCTAAAGAAATAATAATGAAGGCTAAGGAGAGAGGTTTAACAGCAGGTAAAGACCCAGCAGGTCTTGCAGCAGCAGCTGTTTACATAGCAGCAACATTGAATCAAGAAAAGCTAACACAAAAGGACGTTGCAAAAGCTGCTAACGTTACTGAAGTAACTGTAAGGAATCGATTCAAAGAGCTTGTCAAAAAGCTTAACATAAGCGGAGTTACGGGTGAATAAAGTTGCTAAGGTTAAATGATAAAGAAAAAACAATTTTACTCGTTAAAGAAATTTTAAATTTGGTTGAAAATTTAAACTTAAATCTTTCTATTTTTCATGAAGCATTAAATATATCTCAACAATTCCTTGGGAAAAAAATTTCGAAAAAATTTTCTACAAAAATATTTGCTGCTAGCATATTATATGTCGCATGTAAAATAAAGGGGCATCCGATAATATTTAAGGAGATCGCTTCTAAGCTAGGATTGAGTAGGAATGAACAAAAAAGAGCAATTGAAATATACAATCAACTTATTCAAAAAGCTAAATTGTCAGTAAAGCCTTCAATAAAAGATTATATTGAAAGGTTAGTAGATGCATTAAAGTTACATGAAAGAATTAAGGATTTAGCGATAAAATACGCTGAAGACTTTATTCATGCAAAATCGATGGCAGGAAGATCACCGATTAGCATTGCAGCAGCAGCAGTATATTTAGCTGCGAAGAAAAACAAAATACATATTACTCAGAAGGATATTTCTGTTAAGGCATATATAAGTGATGTTACATTGAGGAAAAGGATTAAAGAATTGAAAGAAATAATTGCGCAAAAAGAAAGATTGCACGAAGTCAAAGTACTAAAAGTTTCTTCTTAATTTAGTTTAATTTTTAAATAGCAAATTTCAATAGTATGTATGGAAATCCATCGAGCATTATACATAGGTCGTTTCCAACCTTTTCATCTAGGCCATTTTGCAGCACTAAAATACATTCTAAGAGAGGAGAAAGAGGTTGTACTAGCTATAGGATCATCTCAGCACAGCCATACCATTGAAAATCCCTTTACCTTAGGTGAAAGGATAGAGATGATTTACGCTACATTGAAAGAAGAAGGGATATATGATAGGGTTGTAATATCCAGCGTTCCCGATGTAGAGAGGCATTATATTTGGGTTGAACTTGTATTGCAAAATTGTCCTAAATTTAATGTTGTATATACAAACGATCCATTGACGACTTTACTTTTCATGGAAAAAAGATATGAAGTAAAGCCAATTCCTTTTTATGAGAGAGAAAAATATGAAGCTAAAAAAATCAGACAGTTAATTGCAAATGATAAAGAATGGATTGATTTTGTACCTAAGCCTGTTGCTAACTATATATTACAAAATAAATTGGATTTAAGATTGAAGAAGCTATTCAGCAATAAGAATTAAGACACAATTTTGATTATTTCATTCAATATGAAATTTTGAAAATCCTTTGTTTCTATTTTTCCAAAATGCACCACAACACCGTCTCTTGTTAATCCTGCAATTCCATTTGTTATTTTTGACGTAAATACAATGTACCATATATTTCCAAGTTTCAAATATTCGTTGTAAATTTCCAAATTGGCTAAATTTTCTCCATACAATGAAAGCTTTTTAATTCCTGGCAGTTTGACATTATCAAAAAATATTACCTTTGTATTTTCTTTATTTTCTTCATGAAATTTCTTCATTCTTTCAGGGCTTATTTCAATCTCAGTTATCATGCCAACTTTTATAAAAAGAAGCTTACTCATTTCATTTGCAATCGAATCTGCGATTTGCTTTTTGTCGAAAATAATCAAGTACTTATTTTCATCTAAGTAAAAAGTAAAGAATGTATCTCTAGTGTATATAGTGGGATTGACAATGCCTCGTTGAGGAATATAAATAACTTCATCCTTTGAAAACAATCCCTCTAGAATTTTATCGTTTCTTAAATTTACATTCGATATCTTTGTTATCAAATTAAAATGCTTTCCTTCATGTTCTTCTGCTTTTTCTACATAATAGTTAATAATTTTTTTCCTAATCACTTCAATTTCCGCATTATTTGGCAAGTTGTAAACTTTTGCTGATAGTACCATTTTATAAATTTTATTAAATTGTACTAAAATTAATAATTAAGTTGACATACATAAAAGAAGTAATACTTGAAAATTTTTTATCTCATGAATATTCTAGAGTTCCTTTGGAAAAAGGTATTAATTTAATTACAGGTCCTAATGGATGCGGAAAGTCTAGCATTTTACTTGCGATTTCCATTGCTATGGGCCAGATAAACGTTGAAAGAGGAAAAAAATTAAGCGATTTAATATCTTATGGAAAAGACGTTGCAAGAGTTTCAATAATTCTAGATAACTCTTCTGAAGAAGGAAGGAAGCCTTTTCCTAATATAAGAAGCGACCAGGTAATGATATCTAGGATAATAAGAAGAGATGGTATTTACTGGTTTGAACTTAATCAAGAAATAATTGAAAAGAGCCATATTCAGAAGATGCTGAAGAAACAGGGAATTAATCCTGATAATTCTTTGATTATTATGCATCAAAACATGATAGAAGAGTTTATTTTAAAGAATCCTATTGAAAGATTAAGAATTTTTGAAGAAGCTTTAGGATTGCATGATTATAGAAAACATTTAGAAAACACAGTTCTAAAGTTGCAAGATGTTGAGAAGAGTAAGCAAAGTGTATTTGAATCTCTAAAACAAGCTGAAGCAAATCTAGATCATTGGAAAAAAATTTACGAAAGATATTTGCACAAGAAGAAATTAATTGAAGAATTATCCAAGCTAAAGGTAGAGCTATTTTGGAGTAAATATGAACAAATTAGAAATGAATTATCTATTCTAAAAGATAAAATTTATAAAAAACAAATAGAAAAACAAAGCTTGCTAAGTGAGATTGAAAAACTTAATTATGAAGAGAAGGTTTCTAAAGAACAAATAATAAAATTAATACAAGACAAATCTAATTTGGAAGATTTGCTGAATAAAATAGAGGAGTATTCGGAGATTAAGGTTAGGATAGCCATTGATAAACTAAAATTGGAAGATGCTTTAAATCTTGAAGAACAATTGAAATCTCAAAGCGAAGAATTATCAAAACAATTAATGGATCTTGAGCTTAAGAGGCCTAATGAAAAAATTGAAAATACAAGGGAAATAAATGAAATAGAAGATGAAATAAAAGATAAGCAGATTGAATTAAAGATGCTTGCAGATGTTACAGAATCAGCTGCTGAAAGCTATAAAGATTATTTAGTTCAGTATGAAGACATTAAGAAAAAATATCAAGAAGTTTTGGATAATAAAGAGAAGTTGAAGAACGAACTCAAAGATAGAATAGATAATTGGAAAAAAGCGTTGACAGAAACAGTACAAAAGATAAATGAGATTTTTCAAAATATATTAACTAGTGTTGAAGGATTTGGAAGCATTGAAATAAGAAATGTAGAAGATTTTAATATAGCTTCTTTGGAGATAAAAATTGGATTTAGGAATACATCGCCTGTCTATGTGGATTCTTTACTTCAAAGTGGTGGAGAAAGAACTGTAGCAACATTAGCTTTCTTAATTTCAATGCAGCAATTTATGAGATCAAAAATAAGAGCCATCGATGAATTCGATGTTCATTTAGATCCTTTGAATAAAGAAAGAACATCAATGTTGCTCTCTTCATTGCCTAAGACGAATCCTGATGTTCAGTACATTTTTATAACGCCTGATCCATTATTGAAATATTTTGAAAATTCCAACATTATAATTGTAACTAAACAGAATGGGATTTCCAATATCAATAAATTTGTTTAAAATTTAAGATTTTTTTAAAGAACTTCTATAAATATTTTTATAATAACTTATATATACTCGCTAAGCTAAATGTGTGTTGTAAATGAAGGAACTAAAAAAGTTGTGGATAGATGGGCAGTTCTTAGACTGGCAAGAGGCTAAGATACATATATTGACGCATGCTTTGCATTACGGCTATGCAGTGTTTGAAGGAATTAGATGTCATGAAACTGAAGAAGGTCCTGCTATTTTTAGATTGCAGGATCATTTGGATAGATTTTATAGTAGTGCAAAAATCTATAATATGAAAATCCCTTATACAAAGGAAGAGTTAACCGATGTTATTATAAAATTAATTGAATTGAATGAAGTTGAAAATTGTTACATTAGACCAATAGCTTTTACAGCCTATGGAGAAATGGGATTAAATCCATTAAAAAATAAAATAAGCGTTGCTGTTACTTTATGGGAAT